>JACCDW010150826.1_pt1 | contig 22159 bp, 42 predicted proteins | sample 7449781 | NCBI WGS metagenome assembly JACCDW01 (sample SAMN15323449, study PRJNA562643) | freshwater metagenome | isolation source: river surface water | place: USA:Blue River Watershed | collected 2017-08-18
ATCTCTGGTGCTGTGATTCCTTCGTCCAACGCAATTGGACTGCACTTTTACCCCATCTGGGAAGCTGCTTCCCTAGATGAGTGGCTTTACAACGGTGGACCTTTCCAACTGGTTGTGTTCCACTTCCTGATTGGTATCTACGCTTACATGGGTCGTGAGTGGGAACTTTCTTACCGTCTTGGTATGCGTCCTTGGATTTGTGTCGCTTATTCGGCACCTGTTGCTGCTGCGAGTGCAGTGTTCCTGGTCTATCCTTTCGGTCAAGGTTCTTTCTCTGATGCGATGCCTCTGGGCATCTCTGGTACGTTCAACTATATGCTTGTGTTCCAGGCAGAGCACAACATCCTGATGCACCCATTCCACATGCTTGGAGTTGCTGGTGTCTTCGGCGGTTCTCTGTTCAGTGCGATGCACGGTTCTCTGGTTACTTCCTCGCTGGTTCGTGAAACCACCGAGAATGAGTCACAGAACTACGGCTACAAGTTCGGCCAAGAGGAAGAGACCTACAACATCCTTGCTGCCCACGGTTACTTTGGACGCCTTATTTTCCAATACGCCGCGTTCAACAATAGCCGTAGTCTGCACTTCGTCCTGGCTGCCTGGCCCGTGGTTGGCATCTGGTTCACCGCCCTGGGCGTGAGCACCATGGCCTTCAACCTGAATGGTTTCAACTTCAACCAGTCCATCGTTGATAGTCATGGTCGTGTGCTCAATACTTGGGCAGATGTCCTGAACCGTGCTGGACTCGGAATGGAAGTAATGCACGAGCGCAATGCTCACAACTTCCCTCTGGACCTTGCTGCTGCTGAGAACACTCCTGTTGCTCTCACCGCACCTGCAATTGGTTGATATAATATCAAAACTTAAAACTGGGGTCTTCGGACCCCTTTTTCTTTCGGAGGATATAAATGGTTTCATCTACACTTTCACAACCAATTTCACAAAGGGGATGGTTCGATGTACTTGATGACTGGCTTAAGAGAGACCGTTTCGTTTTTGTTGGCTGGTCTGGACTTCTTCTTTTTCCCACAGCTTATCTTGCTCTTGGTGGTTGGCTTACTGGGACAACTTTCGTTACGAGTTGGTACACTCATGGTCTTGCATCCAGCTATCTTGAGGGTGCAAACTTTCTTACTGCGGCTGTTAGTACGCCAGCAGATTCTATGGGTCATTCTCTTCTTCTTCTCTGGGGTCCTGAGGCTCAAGGAGATATCGTCCGTTGGTTCCAACTTGGGGGACTCTGGACTTTTGTGGCGCTCCACGGAGCCTTTGCTCTCATAGGTTTTATGCTACGTCAGTTTGAGATTGCTCGTCTGGTGGGTATCAGACCCTACAACGCAATCGCATTCTCTGGTCCCATCGCAGTATTCGTTTCTGTATTCCTGATGTACCCTTTGGGTCAATCCAGTTGGTTCTTTGCACCTTCATTTGGTGTTGCATCAATCTTCAGGTTCCTCCTGTTTCTTCAGGGTTTCCATAACTGGACACTCAACCCCTTTCATATGATGGGAGTTGCTGGTATACTAGGAGGAGCACTACTTTGTGCAATTCACGGAGCAACTGTAGAAAATACACTGTATGAAGATGGTGAAAAGGCAAACACTTTTAAAGCATTTGAACCTACACAGGAAGAAGAAACGTATTCAATGGTTACTGCAAACCGCTACTGGTCGCAGATATTTGGTATTGCTTTTAGTAACAAGCGTTGGCTTCATTTCTTCATGCTATTTGTTCCTGTCATGGGTCTGTGGACTTCCAGCATTGGTATCATTGGTCTTGCCCTTAATCTTCGTGCTTATGACTTTGTAAGTCAGGAGATTCGTGCAGCAGAAGACCCAGAGTTTGAAACGTTCTACACCAAGAACATTCTCTTGAATGAAGGTCTACGTGCCTGGATGGCACCCGTAGACCAACCTCATGAGAACTTTGTGTTCCCAGAGGAAGTTCTTCCGAGAGGCAATGCTCTATAAAATAAATAAGGGAGTTCTAAGAACTCCTTTTTTTATGCTCTTTATCCTTATAAGTTTTATACTTTTTGGAGTTTTTATGTTTATAATGTCCATAACACAAGATTTATGATATCACCTGAAACACCTTATAAACTTGCTGAAATCATTAGAGACACCTGGCCTCAGCTCTATCGCAAATCATCTAAATGTTTTGAAAACAAATACCACAGAAGTTTAAATATTTCAGAATATATTCCTAATGTTGATTTTAATCAATGGAATATTGACGGTTGTACATGGGTAGATTTTCATAAGACATTGAAATTTAATCAACTTAATAATGATAAGATAGAACCATGGTTAAACTCATTGGGATTAACAACAAAATGGATTGAAGTATTTTATACACCACCAAATGATAAAGGAATTATTCATTCTGATAATTCCACTTATGATGAATGGGCTAAACTTATTTTCCAATATGGTGCAGTTGGAAGTAAAATGAAATGGTGGAAATCTGACAAAACTTATAAACCTCAATATCAAGATAATTTATTAATTGCTTCTGATGATGATTGTGAATTAATTTATGAAACCGAACTTAGTTCATCGGGATTAGTTAATGTTGGTCCTCTTCATAGCTCATATAATCCAACGAATGAACATAGATTTGTAGTTACAATCGCTTTATTTGATATGAATTATGAAAGAATTTTATGGGATGATGCGGTAAACATTTTATCTTCTTATATTATCTGATTGACACCCCTTAGATTCGATGCTATAATTTTGGGGTACTCTATACAGGACAATGAAGCGTTACACTATTTGGGTCGGTGGAAATCATCCTTTCGACCGCTGCTATTTCAGTGAACTTGGTGCAGTTGAATTGACCACTGAGCAAATCGAAAAGTATTTTAGTTTCGATGATGAAGGAAATATCATGTATGATAAAGACCTTCTCTGTGAAGTAACAGAATGGGAAACTCGTAAAGATGATATGCCAACTTGGGATACCATTACTGATGGTTCTCTTTGTTGGGGTCCTTATGCGGACGACCAAAAAATTGGAGTTTGTGTAGAGGGTGACGAAGATAATCCTGTGTTTCTTGAAGACATTTCCACGTTTACTTGGTATACTCCAGAAGACATTGAGAACAATGCTCCTGAAGATGATGAGGTGGACACTGCGATTGGCTGTCTCATTAATGAATTCTCTCCTCCTAGTGGTGTCTGGATTCTTTATAACTCTTATGAACGAGGCGGTTATGTAGGAGAATTTGAACTTCCCGATGATGAAGAGTTTGACCCTAAGCAACTTGTAATTACTATCAACGAAGTTGCCGAATCTTGGTCTATTGTAAGTGGAGCCACTTACAAAGGAGAGGATATCTACTTTGATGGTGATACCATTGGCAAAGGAATTGACTGGTATGTTTATTACAACTACGACCTGGAGTGCTTCCGATGAAACTCTCTCCTGAATTAAAATCTACTTTTGATGAATTAGACAACAACTATGGCAATTTCTATAACATTAAAGAAATGCTGATGTCTTTTTCTCCTCAAGTAAAAGAAGATTATCAGGAATTGTATACGTCTCTTATTTGTATGTTTGAGACGTATACAGATAAACAAATTGATTTATGTACTAAATTGTTGAATCTTCTTTTGGAAACCGAAAAGTCAAAAAGCAAACAGTATTCCGATGAAGAGTTAGACCTTATGTGTTCTCATGCAGAACTCGCAGAAAAAACTAAAAAACTAGAAAAACTTCAGCAAGATTATAATCACCTTCAGATTGAACACGAAGAACTACAACAATTGTATTCAGAAATCTCTGATGAATTAGATGAGGTTTATAATAAATCTATTTTATGTAGTCTTGATTATGATAAACTAAAAGATGATTATGATGAACTTCTATTAAAACTAGAACCATGAATGCAATTTGCACAGTGCTTACTTCTTGTTTGATTGCGTCGTCTATGATACAATTTGATTGGAGTCCCGAACCAACACCAGAAATTGTTGCAAAACAATGTGCAAAACAATTAGGAATTCCTTATGCTTCTGATAACATTACAGAAGAAGAATTTCAAAGCTTTAAAAAATGTATCATGAAAACTATTAAATGAATACCTTTACTTCAGAGGAGACAGTTGAACAACTGTCACAACGTCTCACACGTATCGAGCAAAAGCTTGATATGCTAATCATGAAAACCATCCCACCACACTATGACTCTACCCTACGAAGAACATCAGAGTTTGCAGAGGACGTTAAACTTTCTGTATGAATTGCTAGACCCCAAAAAAACTCCTAGGGTTCCTAAACATATACGCCAGAGAGCATCATCTTTGGCTAAACATTACCCGCTTCCTTATAAGATTGATGAACTATATAAGGGGCAAACATTCAAAGACATTTGGAATCTCAACTAATGACTCATTACGACAAATTAATTGATTCAATTGTAGAAGAAATTTATCTTCTGTGGAGTGGAAACACTGTAGAGTGGAATGAAGTTGAGGCAAAACAAAGGGCACATAATATTCTTACAATGGTAGAAGAGTTTCAAACAACTCGTACTAAACTTAATCAATGGAGAGCATCTGACTAATGGCATTATCTAAACAAGTAGAAGAATCGCTTGACGAAGCACAAGCAGCGATGCGTAATGCACTCGCATTTGCAGCACGAAATGAGCGCCCGATGGTATCTAAATGTATCTCTGAGTTGATGTGTGACATTGACAAACTCAAGTCACTGGATGAATTATTTGACACTCTTGACAGGTGGAAAGATGAATCTTCTAAAAATCAATAGAGGTGCGCTATATGAAGCGCCAGTCAAAACAACCCCAGAAAACGTCAGAGAAGCAAACGAAGGGTTGTTTAACTGCACAATGACACTTCCTGCGGCAGCTAAACATTGCGGCATGACGCAGAAAGAAATGAAACTTACTTTCTTTGAATACCTAAAGTATCACCCACCAACTTATGAATTTCACTCAGAAGCAGTATAAACTAATTTTCAATGCAGTTCGTCGATATCAACTTGACAAAACTGTGCTGAACGGAGAAGAGTATGAAGAATGTAGTAAAATTCTTAATGAGCTGTTCAATTCCGTGTATACTCAACAAGTAGAGCAACCTACCTAATGAACATTTTTATTGTTGACAAAGACCCTATGGAAGCAGCCAAGCTGCTTCCAGACAAACATGTTGTTAAAATGGCTTTGGAAACTTGTCAGATGCTTTCTATCATTTATAGTCCTTGGTATCATAACTGGGGTTCTATTCACAAAGCAGACGGAACTCCATACGCAACTGAGAAAGGAGCTTTTCGCAATCATCCCTGTACTAAATGGGCAGCATACCATTCCGATAATTTAGGATGGCTTATTGCACATGGTCTGGGACTTTGTTTTGAGTACACAGAACGATATGACAAACGCCATTCGTGTCAAAGTACTATTGAAGAAGCTATGAGCATCTTTCATGGTCGTGGATATACAATCTATGATTATGAAAAGGTTACAGAGTTTGCTCGTGCAATGCCTGATGAATATAAACTTGACACATCCATTGATGATGTGCTAGCATACCGCATGTATGTTGCTTCAAAACCCTGGGTTTCTAGCAACTATATTCGCATTCCTTCTCGTAAACCTGATTGGGTCGCTTAATTATGAACTACACTAAACAAGAGTTTTGTCCTGCATGTGGTACTCGCTGGTGGGACAAACCTATTCCTAAAGAATACAGAGAAAACTATTCTCCTCCTTATTGGTATAGTCGAGTGATTGCTTTGTATGACCGAGATGATGATGCTACTTTCGGATACAAATGTCCTGACTGTGATACTTTCTTTGAAAGGAAATGAGCATTGAAATAGTTGATAATTTTTTATCAGAAACTGAATTTGAACCCATTAAAGAATTAATGATGGGTCCTTATCTACCCTGGTATTATAATAAATTTATGGTCTATGACAATGGATTGGATAATAAGTTTCAGTTTACTCATTCATTTTATAGACACAATAAAGGAATTGTCAGTGATAAATTTGATGAATTAAAACCTTGTATTGATAAATTAAATGTGTTTGTGTTGTTGAGAGTTAAGGCAAACTTAACTCCAAGAACAGAAATTCCTATAACAAGTGATTTTCACATAGACTTTAATTTAAATAATAAAACTGCAATATATTATATTAATACTAATAATGGATGTACTATTTTTGAAGATAATACAAGAATAGAAAGCATAGAAAATAGAATGCTAATATTTGATAGCAGTTATAAACATACTGGTATTACATGTACTGATGAAAAAGTTAGAGTATTAATTAATTTTAATTATTTTTCACAAGGAGAATAACCATGGGCATGTTCGACTACTTTCGCTCATCGTATGATTTGGGTGAGCAGTTTACAAATGTGGTGTGCCAAACCAAAGACATTGAAGATGGTATTGGTGGTACAATGACTGACTATTGGCTAGACCCCAGTGGTGTTTTGTGGTATCCAAATTATAGTGGCACTAATACATTTGAAACTATTGAAGAGGATGACCCACGATATGACCCAAATAAAAAATTTCTAAATTTTGAATGGATTCCAACGGGTCAGCACGGAAAACTTCAACAACATCCAATTACGAAGTATATTGAAGTGTATCCTGCCAACTGGCAAGGCAAATGGGAGGATTGGCCCCGCTTGCGTTTGCACTTTAAACGTGGTATACTACAGGAGTACGAGGACATCACAGGACGATGAAGCAACCTGAAAAAGAAGAGTTTCCTTTTGAGGGATTCCCAGTTAAACTGATTCACACAGAGGGTAAAGAAGTACGCACTGCGTATTTTCAATGTGAAGCACATTTAGAAAAACATCTAGCTCGCTACAAGTATGACAAGAAAACAATTGAAATCAAACGATTGGGTGACTGCCCTCCGCCTAAAAACGTGGCGCCTGTGGGCAAAGGCACTAGGGCAGAAGGCGAGCCTAAAAAACGAAGAGGCAGACCTCGTAGCGTTAATTCGTAGTATTATTTTCTTAACCTATTTAATTACAAACATCTTTATTTGTGCAGGAGTTATTCGTCATTGGAATGATGGAAAAATTGAAATTCACATTGACAACACCCCAGTCCCATCCCTATCACAAGTTTGATTATACAACTCCTTGGTTTGAATTTTTATCATATCAAGAGTGTTGTTATAGTCTTGGTGTTCCCTGTTCTCTCGGAAAGTTTTTGCGGTATCATAGATATCTTAAAGAAGTTAACGTTAAGTAATGTTACACAAACCCAAATAAAATATTAAAAAATGTTGATTTGCTGACATTTTAATATAAAATACTATGGTACATGCAAGTAACCCCATGACCTATTCAAATTCTGTAAACTCTCAACTTTCAGATGAAGAGTGGAAAGAATTGGTTGCATTGAAAAATCAAATTAATCAAAATCCAGCAGCAGTTCATCCAGAAAAAATGGAACTATTTACTGAACTTTTGGTGCGTTCTTGGGATGCAAAGTGTGAACCTCCTGACACAAAAGTTTGGCGTACTGGTCATCCCATGGAGGAATGATGGACCTTAATAAACAAATTAAACTTCTTGAGGAACGAATTAAAAAATTAGAAGAAGAAAACATTGAAACTACCAATGTGTTGTATGAAATTTTAAACACTCTTGATTCTTATCAAGTTAGTGAAACTTATTTAAATCAAAAATGGCATATAAAAACCGATGACCTTTGCTAATGATGGTTACCAAGTGCTTCCTAATTTTTTGGAAACCATTGGTATTGATGTTAATGATGTAGAAAAATATCTACATTATAGATTTAATTTTTCTAAAGAAAAAATTATTACAATTAATCCTAGTATAAAAGGTACTCGTGAATTTGCTTTTTATGCCGACCCTTTCATGGAAGTTATATTAGAAAAATGTGTTGCTCCATTTAGTGATATTGTTGGGTGTAATCTGTATCCTTCATATAGTTACACCAGAAAATATTCTCATGGAAATGAATTATTGATTCATAGAGATAGAAAGTCATGTCAAATATCTGCAACACTTTCTATAGCATTCGAGGGAACTGAAATAAATCCAATTTGTTTTAGCGAATCTCCCAATAAAGAAAACGCAGTCGCCTTGTATTTAAAGCCAGGCGACCTTTGTTTGTATAGAGGTTGTGACCTTTGGCATTGGCGTCCTCCAATTAATAATGATTGGTATCTTCAATCTTTTTTACATTTTGTTGATGCTGATGGACCATATAAGCAATTCAAATATGACAGACGAAATGCATTAGGAGAACCAGAGCCGAGGATTTCTGTCAAGCTTGACACCAACAATCAATCATAGTAGAATGGAAGAGTAAAATCTTCCTTTTTTTATGTCCTTTAAAGGTTTTGGAACTCCTCCTGAAGATACACGCAACATGCGTGAGCAACTAAATTCAAAAATAAAGGGACTTAAAAGGCTTTTGAAAAGTCCAGTTATCAGAGCAGGACTAATTGTTCCCAAAGAACTTAAGTCTGAACAATAAATATCATCAACAACAAGAGGAGACAATCATGATGTTAAATTCTAAAGAACGAGAATCTCTGATTAAGAAAATTCAATTCATTCTTTATGATGAATATGACCAAAATATCTATTTGTTGAATCTAAAATACAAAAGTGGACATTATGATTCTATGTCAGACGATGAACTTTTAAATTATTATCATAAACTTAAAGAGCATGAAAGTAACAATTTACTCTATTCAGAATTGCAGGTATTGTGAAGCAGTAAAAAACTTTTTTACTAATTCTAAAATTGATTACACTGAAATTTCTGTTTTAAAACTAGGAGAAACTGGCACTGGTATGCAATTTAATGAGTTTTGTAAAATTCATTCTGGATTAAAAATTTTCCCCCAAGTGTATGTTGATGATAAGTGTGTAGGGGGAGTCCTTGAAACTATTCGTTACTTTAATGGAACTAAATAAAGGTGTAGAGTTAATGCTAAGGGGGAGGAAATCTGATGTTCCTAATTTCAGAATTTCCTCGGGGAAACTTTTGAGATTAGGAAACCGATTGATTGGATTTCAATTTGAATTCTCATTCGTGTTTAAAAAAATCTCAAGAGGAACCTAAAATGAGCGAAAACATCGTACTCTTTTTCTCAGCAGTTGCAATAATTTTTGCTGGATTGTTGGGGATTGTAATTGGTTGGATGGCAAACGAAAACTATATGTTTTTGGCAAAAACATTATCTAATAGAATGCTTCCATCCGAGCATCCAGAAATGTTCGATGAAAACGGAAACCCCATACATTCAGAATTATATTCTGTAAGATTTGAAGAGGATGATTACGATGAGGAGTAGAGCACATGATTCTTGTTGATATGAATCAGACAATGATTTCAAATTTGATGTCCCATATAAAAGGGAACAATGATTTGGATGAAAACTTTATGAGACACATGGTTTTAAACACATTAAAGTCTTATGAAAGAAAATTTTCTCCTAAGTATGGAGAACTAGTTCTTTGTTATGATTCAAAAAGATATTGGAGAAAAGATTTTTTTCCTTTTTACAAACAAAATAGAAAGAAGGATAGAGAAAAGTCTGGGTTAGATTGGAATACTATTTTTAATTGTCTCAATAAAATTAGAGACGAAATTAAAGAGTTATTTCCATATAAAGTTATAGAAGTAGAAGGTGCCGAAGCAGATGATATTATATCTGTTATCTGCAATCAAAATTCTAAGCAGGACTCTCCTGAAAAAATTTTAATTCTTTCTGGGGATAAAGATTTTATTCAACTACATAAGTATTCTTTTGTAGAACAATATAATCCTGTGATGAAAAAATACATCAATGTTTCTAAAAAAGAAGTAGTGTTATTTGTTAATGAACATGTTGTGAAAGGAGATAGGTCTGATGGTATTCCAAATTATCTTTCTCCTGATGACACTTTTATGACGGGCAAAAGACAAAAGCCATTGAGTAAAAAAACAGTAGAATTGTTTTTGACAAAACATTATACTGATATTTGTACTGAAACACAAGTAAAAAATTATATAAGAAATAGAACTCTTATTGATTTTAATTACATTCCAGACGAAGTTAGAAATAATATCATCACATATTTTACATCTCTAAATAATTCTGGAAAAAAAGTTCCTCCATCATATTTCGTCAAACATAATTTGTCTGATTTGATGTATGAGTTTTGTTTTAAAAACACTAATTTACCTTGGTTAAACAAATGAGATTATTAATTTCTGAAGTTCTGCAAAAAGTTTCTAACGCTAAAACAAAAGCAGAAAAAATTAATTTATTGAGACAACATAATACACAAGCATTAAGGTCCTTGTTAATTTGGAACTTTGATGATTCTATTATCAATGCAATTCCACCTGGCACTCCTCCGTATAGACCGAACGAGGCGCCTCCTGGCACTGAGCATACAACATTAGAGCATGAATCTAGATTGTTTTATCACTTTTTGAAAGGTGGTAATGATAATCTCGGACAAACTCGTAGAGAACAAATGTTTATTCAGATGCTGGAAGGATTACAAGCATCTGAAGCAGAAGTTCTGTTAGCAGTTAAAGATAAGCAACTCCATAAAAAATATAAAATTACTTTTGCTACAGTTAAAGAAGCATTTCCCGAAATTACTTGGGGAGGTAGAGGAGCTTGAATTGGAACCTGGAAGAAAAAACCGCATATTTAAAAAAGTATAGTATACTGTTAATTAAATCTGATTGTCGTCCTGGTGATGCAAATGATTCAGAATTACCTAGAAATAGTCATCTAGTTCAAGTTGAAATTGACGGAGAAATGTACTATGATATAGTACAAGCAAATGCTAGAGTGAAAATCTTTGATGCTTATTATGACAAGTTTGGGCTTCCAGGAATCACTAAAATCACCTATACAGAAGGAAAAGTAAACCCTAAAACATGGGGATATAAACCACCCGAGAAAAAGAAACGTTAATTATGACTGTAAAACTCATCAGCATTACTCCAGATGCAGAAAAAACAATGGCATACATTGCTAGAGTTAGCAATCCTGCGAATCAAAACAACGAAAATTATGCTAAGTTACTTGCTTATTGCATTAAGCATAATCATTGGTCTGTGTTTGAACAGTCTTCTATGACTCTTGAGATTGAAACAAATCGTGGTATCGCGGCACAAATTCTTCGCCACCGTTCATTTACATATCAAGAATTTTCGCAACGCTATGCAGATACAAATCTTTTAGGTTCTGATATTCCTGTACCAGAACTTAGAAAACAAGATACTAAAAATCGTCAGAACTCTACTGATGATTTAGACCAAATAACTAAAGTGAAACTTGAAGCAAAAATTGAAGAACATTTTTATCAAGCGCAGCATCTATACAATGAGTTGTTGGCTAATCAAGTAGCAAAGGAATGTGCAAGGTTTGTATTGCCGCTCGCAACACCAACCAGAATTTACATGACGGGTTCATGCAGGTCGTGGATACATTATATTAATCTTCGTTCTGCTAACGGAACTCAAAAAGAACACATGGATATTGCCAACAAAGTTAAGCAAGTTTTTATTTGCAACTTCCCAAATGTTTCCGAAGCACTTGAATGGAAATGTCCTGATTGTAATTGCGACGAACTTATTCAACCTTCTTTGAGGATAGATTAATGAACAACGAAGAAATTATTAAAATTGCAAAAGAGTGCGGATTAATTTACAACAATAATCATGACATTCTTGACTTTGCTCAAAAACTAAGGAGTTTATTTAAGAAAGAATTTAATATTACCAATGTTGATAGCGGGGATTAATACTTCTCACCACGGCTCAATTTGTCTTCTTGAAGATGGAAACATTAAGTTTTATCTTGAAGAAGAAAGATTGAGCCGTAAAAAATATGATGGTATTATTTCTAAAACTATTGCAAAATTAAAACCATATGCTAATCAATTAGATTATGTAGTTATTTGCAATACAAAATATAATTATCAAACACATGTATTAGAAAATCAATTTCCCAAAATAAAAATTATAAATTACGGCGATAGACATCATTTATGCCATGCTACACATGGATTTTATAATTCTAATTTTGATTCTGCATTATGCTTTGTCTTTGATGGGTGTGGAACAAAAACTAAAAATACAACGGAATTAGAAAGCATTTATTATGCAGAATTTCCAAACAAATTTACTCCTATTTTTAAACATTATCACACACAAGATATAAATTTAAAATCAAATGATATTGAATTTTATTCGAGTGGAATTAGTGTTGGTGAATTATTTGAAGGAACCTGTAATGTGTTTGGTTTTAATGCTTTAGATGCAGGAAAAATAATGGGAATGTCTTCATTTGGAAAATGTAATACTCAAATTCCAAAAATATTTTTAAATAATATCGCAAAATCACCTTTCTTTTTTGAAATTAAAAACAATTATTTTTATGGAATATCTAAAGAAGATATTGCTTATGCTGTTCAAACAGAAACTGAAACACATGTGTTTAATTTAATAAAAGAATATTCTGAAAAATATAACTGTAAAAATATTGTAATTTCTGGTGGCTATGCATTGAATTGTGTAGCAAATTATAAGTATCTTGATTTAGGAATCAATCTTTATGTTGAACCTATTGCTCATGATGGAGGAACTGCAATAGGTGCTGCTAAAATGTTGTGGTATGAACTAACAAATTCTTCAAAGAAATTTTCACAAGAAAATTTATATTATGGATTTGAATATGACCTTCCGCATGAATCTAATACTAATTACAAAGAAGTTTGTTCTTTGCTGAAACAAAATCCAATATGTATTTTTCAAGGTAAATCAGAAGCTGGACCAAGAGCATTAGGTAACAGGAGTATTCTTTATAATCCAACTATTCCTGATGGTAAAAACATTTTAAATAAAATAAAACATCGTGAAAACTTTAGACCATTTGCTGCGGTTGTCTTGGAAGAATATGCACATGAATGGTTTGATATGAAAGGACTTGACTCGTCTCCTTTTATGATGTATGCTGTCAACTGTAAAGAACATTTGCGAGAGAAGATTCCTGCGGTTCTTCAGGTTGATGGAACCTCTAGAATTCAAACTGTAAATCAGTCACAAAATTTACATCTTTACAATTTAATTAAAATGTTCTATAATGATACAGGTATTCCGATGTTACTTAATACATCGTTTAATCTTGCTGGAGAACCTCTAGTTGAGACTCCAGATGATGCAATATATACCATGAAGAATTCTGATTTTGAATATCTTTACTTTCCCGAAACTCAAACATTACAACAATACCCCAATGCCTACCTATAATTTTCAAAATAAAGAAACTGGTGAGATTATTGAAAAATGGATGTACATGGCGGAACGTGAAAAGTTTTTATCAGAAAATCCACATCTGCAACAAGTACATTTGACTGGAATTAACTCTGTTTCAGATGCAGGAATACGAGATAAAGTTCCTGATGGATTTAAAGACGTTCTTCGTAAAGTAAAATCACACCACCCCAACGCTACCTTTAGAATCTAATATGCCAAGAGCAAGAAAAACTACCAAGTCTGGTATCACCAATCCTGTCCCCTTTGGTATGAGTAACAAACAAATGAAAAGAAAAAAGCCAATTAATTTAGAATACCTAAACAACATCGAACCTCTGACAGATAATCAAGAGATTATGTTTGATGAGTATGCCAAAGGAAAAAACATTTTTGCATATGGCGCAGCAGGTACAGGTAAAACTTTTGTTGCATTATATCTTGCCTTGAAGGAAGTATTAGATGAACGTAGTCCGTATGAAAAAATTTATATCGTGCGTTCTTTGGTAGCAACTAGAGAAATCGGTTTCCTTCCTGGAGACCATGAAGATAAATCATCGCTTTACCAAATTCCCTACAAGAATATGGTAAAATATATGTTTAAGATGCCAGATGAAAATTCATTTGAAATGCTCTATGGTAACTTAAAAAATCAAGGAACTGTTAGCTTCTGGTCTACTTCGTTTATTCGTGGTACTACTTTTGATAACGCAATCTTGATTATTGATGAGTGTCAGAACCTAAATTTCCACGAACTCGATTCTATTATCACCCGTGTTGGTGAGAATACCAAGATTATGTTCTGTGGAGACGTAGTTCAATCTGATTTGATTAAACAGCATGAACGAAATGGAATTGTAGATTTCTTGAAAATTCTACAGCAGATGGATGAGTTCTCTCTAATTGAATTTGGTCTTGATGATATTGTTCGTAGTGGTTTAGTTAAGTCTTATCTTGTAGCAAAACACAATCTTGGAATGTAATGTTTATTCATCTTAACAAACAATTTGAAGAGTTAAAAGTAGAAACCATTAATGGTATTCGTTATTATACTCCCCCAGGAAAGAAGACTAGACCTTCTATCACCTCAGTTATTTCATTCAAAAATAGACAATTCTTTTCTGAATGGAGACAACGTGTAGGTGATGTAGAAGCAGACAAAATTACTAAACATGCTACAACTAGGGGCACAGATTATCATGCCTTGGTTGAAGACTACCTAAATAATAAATCAATTCCAAAGGGAGATTTACTATCACTTCCACATGCTATGTTCGAAGATAGTAAATATGCTTTAAACTCTATTAATAATATTCATGCACTTGAAGCGCCTCTTTACAGTGATTATCTCGGTCTTGCTGGTAGAGTTGATTGTATTGGCGAGTATAACGGCGAGTTAGCCATTATTGACTTTAAAACTTCAGCTAAGGAAAAGAAAGAAGAATGGATTGAACATTATTTTGTTCAAGAAGTTGCTTATGCTTACATGTATTATGAAATGACTGGTATTGAAGTTGATAAACTTGTTACCATCATTGCTTGTGAAACAGGCGATTGTCAAGTCTTTGAAAAATATGACAAAATGAAATACATTGAAATGTTAAAGGAGTACATTGATGAATTTGTTAGCTTTCACACAGAATCCAAGTTTGCTAATGCAAGATAACTCAAAATCAAATTTAGAACAAGTTTTAGAGGAAAAGTTTATGACTTCCTCTAAGTTTTCTATGGAGATTGAAAGTATTGTAAAACAAAACAACGGCGAGATTAATTACATCGATGCCGTAGTTCTATATTGTTCAGAAAACAATATAGAAATAGAAACCGTAGGTAAATTAATTTCAAAAGCATTGAAAGAAAAAATTAGATACGATGCTCAGAAATTAAATTATATTAAACGTTCTTCTAACGCAAAATTATTTGTATGAGTGCCTTCGAAGCGTACAAAATGTATGTCGCTTTAAAACTGCACTTTACCACTGATAATTATGATTACTTTACTTTCAATGGTAAATGTAGAGCGAGCGAATCTAGTTTTGAAAAACGGAAAGACCGTTACTTTTTCAAAAAAGTAGTAACTAAATTCAATAACATACAACTCCAAGAATATTTTGTTTCAAACTTTATTCTCGATGGAACTAGCTGGGTTGGTTCCATGGTTAGAGATAAAGGTGAGAAAAATTATGTTGATTGGAAAAAGAAAATGGAGAGTCTGCATTACACGTTTAGTTGTGATGTAGACTTTCTGCTTTCCGAGGTAGAAGATTTTGAAATGTTATTTGTAGTTGACAATACACACCCACCTCTGCTAAAATACTACCTTGGGAAAAAAATTACTTTAGAAACGTTTGTTATTCTTAATAAAATCTTAACCTTTACTAATGATTTTGATAAACTAATTTCTGAACCTTTTATTTGGAAAGAAGTAAAGAGAACCGTAATAAAGTATTCCCCCTTTATCAATGTTGATTTGATTAAATATAAACAAACACTCAAACAAAAAGTGGTGGAACACAAATGTCTTTCTTCGATTCAGAAATAGTACAAAATGAAGCAAGAGAAATCATGAATCTTCAGGATAGTCTTTTGTTTTTAATTCCTAGAATGCCTCAATTAGAGAAGGCAGAATTATTAAATTTATTTGATTCTATGATTCTTCTTCTCGAAAAGCAGAAGATTTTTTATACTAGGATGGAACTTTCTGATGATATTGACGCACAAACTTTTCGTTCAGATTTAATTTCTGCTGCAAGTATGTTTGGTGTTGCTCCTGAAGGTAAAACTTTAAATAATTTATATGATGATTTCATTTCTAAAATGGAAGAGATGAAAGCCCGTGCCCAGCAAGGAAATTTAAATTTCTAAGCCCTTGACACCCTAAATAAAACGTGTTATCATGTGTAGGTGGACAAGTTCAATCCACAAATCCAATTATCCAATTAATCCGTATGTCTTTCGCAGAACTAAAGAAAAAATCCAAGTTTGGTTTTGATAATCTTACTAAGGAAATCGAGAAGCTCCAGAATCCTTCCACTTCAGATGAACGAGTATGGAAGCCAGAACTCGATAAGAGCGGGAATGGATACGCTGTAATCCGTTTTCTCACTGCCCCTGAGGGAGAAGAGCTTCCTTGGGCTAAAGTCTATTCACACGCCTTCCAGGGCACTGGTGGGTGGCTGATTGAAAACTGCCCCACCTCCAAAGGAGAGCAGTGCCCTATCTGTGCCGCAAATACAAAACTGTGGAACAGTGGCATCGAAGCTGATAAAGAAATTGTTCGTCAACGTAAGCGTAAGCTGAGTTATTACAGCAACATTTATGTTGTGAGTGACCCTGCTAATCCCGAAAACGAAGGTAAGGTTTTCATCTTCAAGTATGGTAAGAAAATCTTTGATAAGATTCAATCTGTGATGAAGCCTGAATATGGTGATGAAGAAGCATTGAATCCCTTTGATTTCTGGCAAGGTGCAAACTTCAAGTTGAAGATTAAGAAGGTTGCTGGCTACTGGAACTATGATGATTCTAATTTTGCTGCTCCAAGCACTCTTGGTAACTTCTCTGACGATAAGCTTGAAGAAATCTGGCGCAGTCAGTACTCTCTCACCGAATTTACTGATGATAAAAACTTTAAGAGCCAAGAGGAACTCACATCTCGTCTGAATGTTGTGCTGAATGAAGCCAAATCTGCTAAGGTTGACCGTGAAACCTATGAGGATGAAGAGGAGTACACTCCCCCCGTTCGTAGTAGCTTCACCGAAATGAAAGTCTCCGCTGCCAGCAAGAAGCCAGCAGCAACTGATGACGATGATGACGATGCACTCAGCTACTTTGCTCGTCTAGCAGAAGAAGACTGATACCGCAGTCAAAATCAACTTTTAGTTACAAAAAGGGCGGAAAAAATTTTCGCCCAATTTTTTTGCCTATAAGGTTTTTCAGAATTTGATAGTTTTCTTGATAGTAGGCGTTTCTAGTTCTTCGCTTGGTACATATTTAATTCCCGCTTTGAATAATTTTACAAACTGAGGTAAATAAGCTGGTTTTAATATTTGAATGATTCTTTTCTTTTCATTTAATTCCAATTCATAATCATAATTTGAAACAGTTGTTAATGCCTGACTCGCAGATAAAGTTTTATAAACATATGGCTCATAAGAATCTACATAACTAAAGCTATACACAGGTCCTTGAGAAATTGGTAGCGTATAAAATCCACTTCTCAATTTTAAAGTTTCTGACATAGCATAGCTTATTTTATCTCTGTTTTTGATTGACAAACTAGGATGAATAAAAGTTCCGTCTCTTAATCCCAGTGAAAATTTAGTTTTTTCTTGCGGATTGTAATAAACTTCGATTCCTTTTGGCTGAACTATTTGTCCTGCTGAGTTTTTAATCTCGATAGTTTCATAATGATGAATAGCATTTACATTATCGTATTTTCTTGAAATATAAGTTTCAAACGCTGTTTGGTCCAAAGGCCAGTCATTGTAAAGGTTTTTGATTTTATTTGTCAGTAGAATGACCCAATCATATTCAGATTTTCCATATAAATCATATGCCAATTTGTCTGGTCTTACTCCATCTTTTATAATACCTTCAAAAAACAAATCTGTTGAATAAACAGAATTGTCAGTTTCAATCACTCTAAAGATATTTTTAGCCAGAACAAAATCTGTCTCACTATATCTATATTTTACACGCTTATCGGAAAATTGTAAATCTGGTAAAAGTGAAAAATACATGGTTACGTTCCTGTTAATTGTTTGTCTATATCTTCACTATACATAGCTTTAATTTCGGTAAGAGAGAATGAAACTGTGGTAGCAACAACTGTTGCCATTTCCTTTTTACCAAAATTATCCAAAACTGTATAATTACCAGTTGGAGTAAAATCAATAGATAAATTTGTTATTGCACATGGCTTTGGATTTAAAATATAAGGATGATTGGCTGCATTTCTCCTATATTGAACTTGAATAAATGGAGGTTGTTTGATGAATCTGTTTGTTCCTCCTCCAAAAAGTGCTGAACTACCAACTCCTTGAGATAATGTACCATTCGCACCAATACCAGTTACGCCATTAAGGAGACCTGTAATAGCACCAGCGGGGTCTGATAAAGCACTACTTGCGGAACTAACTGTATTACTTATTGAATTTGTTACAGATGTAACCTGTAAAGAATTTCCTAATGTGCTGCCGACTCCACTTGATTCGTATGTTGGCACACTACAAAATCTAAAAAAGTTTACAATTTTATAAATTTCTTTCGCATCGTCTTCTGATTTTGAAAATAAAGTAAACTCATAATTAAATCTTCTAAAATCTGGTCCATCATATAATACTTCCATCATTGGATTATAAATTACTCCTCCTGTTGCCGATAAAACTGCATTTGCAGTTAATGAAGATGCTCCTAATTTTGCAGCACCTTGAAGAGCTTGATTCATTAAATATTCTTCTAATAATCTTCTTCCTACTGCTCCTAGTGTGCCACCTGGGGCACCTACTATTTGAGCACCAAGATTATTAACTCCTTGAAATATTCTTCCTACTTCTGGACCTAATGTGTTATTTGTCCATCCTTGAGAGTAACTCTCCACAATTTTTTGAGGCATGTACAAAATTACTTTTGATACATCTTTGATACTAGAATCTTCAGTAAATCCATCTGCCTCGTTATAATTTACAACGCCTGATGAAGAATTTGGATTACTACTTTGAGTATATGATTTTCTAACAGCGGTAAAAATGATATAATCAGTCCCAATACTGTCTCCAGCTGTAAAATCTTTAGGATATCGTGCAATTCCTGCCATTTATTTTTCTATAAATTGTTCTAGTGGTAAAGATGCAATAAATTCCCAATCCTCTTTATCAACTTCAAAGAAAAAACTTTCCAGGTGAGAAAATAAGTATGTATGAAGAGTCTGTTTTGGTACAATAAGGTTACTATTATTTAGAAGAGATTTTGCCATTGCTGCTCTCGGTTTTCCTTCTAAGTAATGTATGTTTGCACCAATTAATATCTCATCAGTTTTTATAATTTTTAGTAAATAAATCAAAGGATATACATCCCATTTAGGTAGTTCTTTCTTCCATTTTGCATCATATGTAAAAAAGTAAAATTTTCCTGGTTCTGGTTGAATAGTTTCTTTTTTTGAGAGATAATCATAAACTTGTTGACGATACCAAGAAGGAGAATGACTTTTATTTGCTCCTGCTTTACCTTTAATATATCTTTCAAGACCTCCTGATTGTTTTACTGGATTTGCTTTTTTATAATTTTCGTTCTTTCTTATTTCTTCAATGACTTGAGCTTTGGATAATTTTTGCTCAATAACTTTTGCAAGAGGAATACCATAATTTTTTGCAATTCCTCTTATCTCATCTCTATTATAATCTTCTAATTTTGGTCTTTCGTAGCCAGTCAGTTTACCATATTTGTTATTTGCCATTAACGCACTCCAAATAATTCTTCTTCGGTTAAAATTAAAAACTCCATTCTTCTATCAGCACAATATTCACGAGCAGCTTCCCATTTAGCAAAATTTTTTACATAAGTAGTAACTTCTTGAATATATTTCTTAGTTTTTCTTTGTTGTACTTTTGGTTCTATTGTTTGCTTTTTTGGTTTGATTTCAATAAGATATTTTTTAATTCCTGTCGTTGTTTCTACTTTAATATAAAAATCTACAAAATACCTGTGATATTTACCATCAAGCGGAGAACGATATGGAACTACAATCTCTTCGCTTCCCCATTCTAATACTTTTTTATTCTCATCACACCATTTCATAAATCTAAGTTCCCACAAAGAACGATAATAAATCTCTGTGGGATTTCCTTTGTATTTTTGTGGACTTATCGGACGATATTTCCCCGAATACGCCATAAATAAAATTATAATTCCAGAAATATTTAGTTTAAATGCCAGAATATGCAATAAGCAAACTACGCTCTATTGTAGAAAAAGATAAAGGAATGGCATACTCAAATGAGTATGAAGTGACGTTTTCTATTTCAAGTACCAGATTAAATGATGTATTAAAAGCTGCTGGATTTTCTTCCACAACATCTTCAGCATTTACTGATATGGTATTTCTTTGTGATGAAGCATCTCTACCAGGACAATATGCAGCAACAAATGAAATAGATGGAATGTTTACAGGCAGAATGATACAATTTGCTCATGGAAAATTATATAATGATTTTTCATTGAGTTTTATGCTCACTAATCAAGCAAATCCAATTAAATATTTTAATGCTTGGTTTGCTTTTATGTTTCCTGAATTTGGGTTGAATAGTGGAGGTAGAATTAGTGAAAGTGATTCTGCAAATAGAGCATTGAGAAATAATGTTGTTGGTGTAAATTATTATGATGATTTTACTTGTGACTTTATTAAAGTTAGAAAATTCTATAAGACTCCTGATGCTGCCAATGGCGGCAACAGTATCGTGTATAAATTATATAAAGCATATCCATTTAACATGGAAACTGTTCCTCTTGCCTATGGAGCTACAACATTATCCAAGTTAAGAGTAAACTTTAAATATGAAAAATTTGTTGTTACTACTAGTTAATTACGAGGTTATTTGAATGCCATTACCACAGATTAATACTCCAATTTATGAATTGAAGTTACCATCAAACGGAAATTCCGTTAAATATAGACCATTTTTAGTAAAAGAAGAAAAAATTCTTTTACTTGCTATGGAGTCTGAAGACCAAAAAGAAATCACAAATGCAATAATTCAAATTGTCAAAAATTGTGTTCAGTCAAAACTTAAGATTGAATCAATGGCAACATTTGATATTGAATATTTGTTTTTAAATATTCGTGCTAGGTCGGTTGGAGAACTTTTAGAATTTTCAATTACTTGTCCAGATGATAATGAGACACAAGTAGATGTGGAAGTTAATATTGATGATATTAAAGTTCAAAAAACTGAAAATCATACCAATAAAATTGATTTTGGTAATGGATATGGAGTCATGATGAAGTATCCTACCGTAAAATATATTATGGATACGGCAGAAGAAGTCGCCAATAAAACAACAGTTGAAAGTATGTTCGATTTTGCTGTTGAATGTATTGAACAAATTTATAACAAAGAAGAAATTTGGGAAACATCAGATTCAACTAGAGCTGAAAGAATTGAATTTGTAGAAGGACTGACAACAGAACAATATCAAATGGTTCAAAATTTCTTTAATACAATGCCGAAATTGAAACACTCTTTCAAAGTAAAAAATCCAAAAACTAAAGTTGAAAGTGAAATTACCATAGAAGGGTTAGCAAATTTTTTCGCATAGCGGTTTTCCAGAACAGTCTGGAAAACTTTTACAAACTCAATTTTAATTTAATGCAGCATCATAAATACTCTTTGACAGAAATTGAAAATATGATGCCGTGGGAACGTGATGTTTATGTTGACTTATTACTTGCATTTATTGAACAAGAAAAAGCTAGACGACAAGCAGAGCAGAGCTAATGCCAGCAACCCCAGGAGCAAATTCAAATCCATCAGGAGGAACTAATCCAACTCCTGCATCAACTCCTGCTGCGACGCAACCATCTGGAAATACCCAACCATCTGGAAACACTCCACCAACTTTTTATAATAAAACTGAAAATAATTTTCAAGTAATACCAAGAATACCAGTAACTCCTGACCAAATTACTGGGTTTTATAATCAGCCATTAGTAGTTCCTCAAATACCCAAATTCAAGTTTGAGGAAATTAAACCTACTAAACCAAAAAATAAAACAATTTCAGCTTATCTGAAGTCCATCGAAGCGAAGATGGCTACTACAGAAAAGCTTCTCAAAAATCTTCTTAAGTTACAAAATCTACA
>JACCDW010406451.1_pt1 | contig 22153 bp, 25 predicted proteins | sample 7449781 | NCBI WGS metagenome assembly JACCDW01 (sample SAMN15323449, study PRJNA562643) | freshwater metagenome | isolation source: river surface water | place: USA:Blue River Watershed | collected 2017-08-18
CAATACGTGGCCGAGCACAAAACCAAAGGCGAAACCTACGCCGCCATTTTGTGTGGCGCGAACATGAACTTCGACCGCTTGCGCTTTGTGGCCGAACGCGCTGAAGTGGGTGAAGAACGCGAAGCTTTGTTTGCCGTGACCATCCCCGAGCAGCCAGGCAGCCTGCGCCGCTTTTGCGAGCTGATTGGCAAGCTGCCCAGCTTTGGTGGCAGCAAATCGCCACGCAACGTGACCGAGTTCAACTATCGGCTCAGCGACTCAGATAAGGCGCACGTGTTCTTGGGGTTGACCACAGGCGTCAAAGGCGAAAGCAGCAAAATTGCAAGTCACTTCACCAAGAGCGGGTTTGAGGCAATTGACCTCACGCACGACGAGCTGGCCAAAGAACACATCCGCCACATGGTGGGCGGACATTCGTCATTGGCACATGAAGAACGCATCTTGCGTTTTGAATTTCCAGAGCGCCCCGGTGCGTTGATGAAGTTCTTGCTGGCCATGCGCCCCGGCTGGAACATCAGCCTGTTCCACTACCGCAACCAAGGTGCAGACTACGGACGCATCTTGATGGGACTGCAAGTGCCTAAAGCAGACAGCAAAGCTTTCACCGCATTCTTGGATGGCTTGGGCTATCCCTACGTGGAAGAAACGCAAAACCCTGCATATCGTTTGTTCTTGCAGCGTTGATTATTTTTTAGCGGGAAGTTCCAGCACCAAGATCTGCGGACCATCCATGGATGCCCCTACGCTGATGCGTCGCCCCTCGACAGACTGCAACACCATGCCATCCGCCACCACAGCACCAACGCGGTAGGGCTTCGCAGGTTTGCCGTCCACGGCGATGAGTGCAGCGCCTGCATTGGGGCCACCCGCCATCACACCTTGCAACTGAAAACGGCTGGCCAAGGTTGGCGCAGCTGCAGCTTGCACAGGCGCAGCGCCTAGGCTGCGAGCTGCGGCAGTTGCATCCACCTCTGGCAAGGTCTGTGCAGCAGCAGTGGCATTGCTAGGCGCAGCGCCAGTGGCGGACCAACGCAAACCCCATGTGACAGCACTGAAGGCCACCGCGCCCCACACCAACAAAGTGACGACAGGCAACGCCACACGCGAAGATGTGGACAAAGCAGTGGCAAATGAAGGGCGATAACGAAGCATCCGCGGATTATGATTCATCCTTGAACTGAGAACCTTTGAAATGCCTCATATGCCAGCCCAACAAGCCACCCCAACAGCCAAACGTCAACGCGGTTTCACCCTGATTGAACTCATGGTCGTGCTCGCCATCATTGGTGTGCTCGCCGCACTCGTGGTGCCCAACGTGCTCAACCGTGCCGACGACGCGCGTGTAACCGCCGCCAAAACCGACGTGGGCAATCTGATGAACGCGCTCAAGCTCTACCGTTTAGACAACCAAAACTACCCCACGGCTGAACAAGGCCTGAGCGCCTTGGTGGTCAAGCCCACAGCTGGCCAAGTTCCTTTGAACTGGAAGCCCTACATCGACAAGCTGCCCAACGACCCATGGGGCCGTCCCTACCAATACATGAACCCTGGCGTCAAGGGTGAGGTGGATGTGCTGTCGCTCGGCGCTGACGGTCAACCCGGCGGCGAAGGCAAAAACGCCGACATCGGTAGCTGGCAATAAAACACACACCCCCACCAGCCATGCAGCGCCAGCGCGGCCTCACCTTGTTGGAGCTGTTGGTGGTGCTGGCCATCATCGGCATCGCCATGGCGGGTGTGAGCTTGTCGTTACGCGACAGCAGCCAAACCCAGCTTGAGCGTGAGGCGCAACGCTTGGTTGCCGTTTTAGAAGCAGCCCGTGCGCAATCGCGCACCAGCGGCATCCCCTTGATTTGGCAAGCCACACCAGAAGGCTTTGTCATTCGCCCTGCTCTAGCAATGTATCCAGCACAAGGCAACAGCGACGCGATCACCGCGTCGCCGAGTCACGCAGGCAACCCAATCGCCACACGTCACGAGACGTGGCTCGTCACTGGCACACAAGCCGCGATCAGCACGCCAACAGCAAACACCACCCCCAACAACATGCTGGTGTTAGGCCCCGAACCCATCTTGTCACCTGCACGCATCACCCTGAGCGTGGCCACGACCAGCAACACCAAACCAGCATCGCCCTTGAGCATCGGCACAGACGGGTTAAAGCCTTTTCAGGTGCTGCCATGAAACCGTCACGCGGCTTCACACTGATCGAGGTATTGGTGGCGCTCGCCATCGTGTCCATCGCCCTGATGAGCGGACTCAAAGTCAGCGGCGCGCTCACGCGCAACGCGCAACGCCAGGCCGATGTGCTGCTCGCACAAATTTGTGCAGACAATGCGCTCAACCAGCTGCGCCTGTCGCAGCAACTGCCAAGCGTTGGCGACTCACGCGTCCCCTGCCCGCAGGTAGAGCGCAGCTTTGAGGTGGCGTTGACAGTGCGCACCACGCCCAATCCTTCGTTTCGACGTGTGGACGCGCAAGTGTTTGACGCCGCCACGCCCGTGCTCAACATCACCACCGTGCTAGGGCGTTACTGATGCACAAGCAACGCGGCTTCACACTCATTGAGCTCCTCATCGCCATCACCCTCATGGCGGTGCTGGCTGGTTTGAGTTGGCGTGGGCTCGACAGCCTCATGCGCAGCCGCGACATCACACAAGCGCAAGTAGAAAAAATGGCTGTGCTGCAAACCGTGCTCGCGCAATGGCAGGCCGACCTCAATGCCGTGCAGCCCGTGCCCAGCATCACCGACGCTGGCGTGCAATGGGATGGGCGCACATTGCGTATCACCCGCCGCGCCACCGCATGGCAAGCCGACGGTGCAGATGCGGGCCTGTGGGTGGTGGCCTGGACGTTGCGCAACAACCAGTGGTTGCGCTGGCAATCAAGTCCTGTCCAAACGCGTGCGGCTTTACAGCAAGCCTGGGCCAATGCAGAACGCTGGGGCCAAAACCCCAGCAGCGATGACGCTGCCCTTGAAACGGCTTTGATACCGCTCGATGCGTGGCAACTCACCTACTTCCGTGGCAATGCGTGGACCAACCCCTTGTCAAGCTCTGGCGGGACCTCGGAAACCAACACCACAGGCCAAGGTGCGCTCCCCGATGCCATTCGCCTGCAAATCGAGCTGCCAGCCACCACTGGCGTGCGCGGGCGCATCACCCTTGACTGGGTACGCCCCAACTTCAGCAATACCAAAACATGAAGCACGTCACGCCCCCCCAACAACGCGGCGCGGCGCTGCTAGCGGCCATGCTGACCGTGGCGCTGGTCGCCACGTTTGCCGCAGGTGCGCTGTGGCAACAGTGGAAATCGATCGAGGTGGAAGGCGCTGAACGCCAGCGCACACAAGCGCGCTGGCTGCTGACAGGTGCGCTCGACTGGGCCCGCGTCATCCTGCGCGAAGACGCGCTCGCAGGCAATCCCAGCGCATCCGTTGACCACTTGGCCGAACCATGGGCCATACCCTTGCAAGAGGCACGTTTGTCTAGCTTCTTGGCGGCGCTGCCAGACGGCACAGGCAACACTGTGGGCGATGAAAAACTGACACAACAAGTCTTGCTATCGGGCCAAATCAACGACCTTCAAAGCCGCCTGAATGTGACCAACTTGCTGCAAAACGAAAAGCTAGACGCCAACACCGTGCTGGCCTTTGAGCGCCTATTTGACACCCTAGGCGTGCCCCCCTCGCAACTGAAGCTTCTCACCCAAGGCCTGCTGGCAGCCCAAAAGCAAAGCAGCAATGCCCCACTCATGCCTCAACGCGTGAGCCAACTCAGCTGGCTGGGCCTGTCCCCAAAAACTTTGCAAACCCTCAGTCCACACATCACCGTGCTGCCTGCGCGCACACTGGTGAACCTGAACACAGCCAATGTGCAAGTGCTGCATGCCAGTGTGCCGAGCCTGAGCCTGTCTGAAGCACAACGCCTGATACAGCAACGCGAACGCCAACACTGGGCCAATGTGGATGCATTTGAAAAAGCCTTGGGCCGACCCGTCAGCTTAACTGGCACTCACAGCGTAAGTACCGAATACTTTGAAATTCTGGGACGCCTGCGCATGCCACACACCACGTTGCAAGAGCGTTCTTTGGTCAAACGAGAAAACCAAAATCTGAAAGTGCTTTGGCGCGAGTCTGGCTCTCTACAATGACAAATTCATGTTGATCATCGCGCTCCCCCACACTGTTCACGCCAACACCGGCTATGCCCACGTTCACTCAGATGGGCACAGCGTGTTGCGCAGCGCAACGGGCGCGGCTGCCACATTGTCCACACACGCAGGTGAAGTGGTGGCATTGGTCCCCCACAGCCGCTTGGCTTGGTTGCAAGTGCAATTACCGCCAGCCAGCCATGGCCCGCGTTTGCAAAGTGTGTTGCATGGCTTGCTAGAAGACCGTTTGCTGGACGACCCACAACAGCTGCACATCGTGCTTGCGCCTGACGCCGAACAAACAACACGCACTGGGGGTAACACCTTGGTGGCGGTGTGCGACAAGCAATGGCTGCGCGATGCACTCGCCCCCTTGCAAGCGGCAGGCCTGACGGTCCAGCGCATCGTTCCCGAACTGTCGCCCAGCGTCACACCAGTGCTGCATGTAATGGGAGAACCTGACCATTCACACAGCGTGCTCTGCCATGCACAAGGCGTCACACCACTGCCGCCCAACACCGCCCAGTGGCGCGCATTTGCCGAACTGAGCCAAGACGATTTACAAATTCAAGCTGAGCCCGCCATGGTGACGCGCGTGCAAAGCACACTAGAGCGCCAACCGATGCTGCAAAGTGCAGCGCAGCGCTGGGTCAAGTCCAGCCAATCAGACTGGGATTTGGCACAAGGCGAATGGGCACAAGGCCCCCTCCAACGCCTCAACCGTCAAATGCGGGCCGCATGGCAAACCCTTTTGCATGCACCCGCTTGGAAGCCCGTACGTTGGGGCGTGGTGGCGCTGATTGGCCTACAAGTGCTAGGACTCAATGCGCTGGCATGGCGCGAGCGCAGCGCTTTGGATGCGCAACAAGCTTCACTGCAAAGCATTTTGAAAACCGCGTTTCCTTCCGTCACCTTGGTCATCGATGCGCCATTGCAGATGCAACGCGAAGTCGATGCACTCCAACAAAAATCTGGCACCGCATCGAGCACAGATTTAGAGCCCTTGCTTGCGGCCTTGGCGGGGGTCTTACCCGCTGGACAAACACCAGAGCAAATCCACTTTGCCAACCACACACTGCGCGTACAAGGCGTGACGTTTGACAGCCATTCGGCAGGCATCGCCCGCCTGAAAACGCAAGGCCTGAGCCTTCGACAAGACGGCAACGACACATGGGTATTGCAAGCGGAGGGCGTGAAATGAGCGTTTTGATTTCGCTTCGCACACAAGCACTTCGCCGCTGGCAAGCATTGAGCCCACGCGAACAACATGGCATTTCATTGCTCGGTGCGTTGCTTGCTGTGCTGCTGTTTTGGTCCATCGCCATCGCGCCAGCACTGAACACTTTGCGTGACAACGAGAACCGACGCACGCACATCGGGCAGCAGCAAGCCCACATGATGGCCTTGCAAGCGCAGGCCCAAGCACTGCAAACGCGCACACCGCTCTCACGTGACGAAGCACTGCGCAATTTACAAGGGCTCACACCAAGCACTCAAATGCAACTCCTTGTGCAAGGCGATCGCGTGACCGTGCAACTCAAAGCGGTCCCCGCCGCCACCTTGGCCAACTGGCTCACGCAAGCACGCAACCAAGCACAAGCCTTGCCTGTGGAAGCACACTTGACGCGTGGTCATGTCACCCATACAAACAGCACACTTGAGGCCACATCTGCCACCGCCCACTCAGCCGTTGTGTGGAACGGCAATCTTGTGTTGAGCTTGCCAAACCGTGGCGTCACAGCCAACTAAGCCCTCACAACGACCGCACACCAGCAGCACCCCATGCAACACCATCCCAACCGTCCCGCCACCACCAGCACACGCTGGGCTTGGGCAGGTGCGGGCATTGGCCTGGTGCTCGCATTCATTACCCAAGCCCCTGCATATTGGCTGACGCACGCCATTGAACAAGCCAGTGGTGAACGTGTGCTGCTACCTGATGCACAAGGCACGCTTTGGAATGGTTCGGCACAGTGGGTGCTCAATGAAGGCCCACTCAACATCGCTGCGACAGCGAACATGACACGCCCTGCCAACACCACATCGCTGCCCACACGCGTGACGTGGCAGCTTGGTCCGCGCCTCGACTGGGCCAACCTTCGCTTGAGCCTCAGCGCCACCGTGGCTTCCGCGTGTTGCACGCCACAACCTGTGCATGTGGATGTCTCGCCCATGTGGCGCGGCCTGCGCGTGCAGGTGAGTGACCACACATCCAATTGGCCCGCCAGCTGGCTGGTCGGCTTAGGCGCCCCCTGGAACACGGTACAACCCGAAGGCCAAATGCAGTTGCACACCACACAACTGCAATGGGTACAACAGGCAGGCCAAGAACAGTTACAAGGTCAAGCCGAGTTGCAGATGCAACAGTTCGCCACACGGCTGTCCACGTTGCGTCCTTTGGGCACCTACCGATTGCGCATACAAGGTGGCGACACCATCGCACTGACACTAGACACACTAGAAGGTAGCTTGCTTTTGCAAGGCACGGGACAGCTACTCAATGGGCGTGTGCGCTTCAACGGCGAGGCCTCCGCAGCGCCTGATGCGCAAGCTGCGCTCTCTAATTTATTGAACATCCTTGGCCAACGCCAAGGAGCCAAGTCGATTTTAAAAATGGGTTAACGCGTATGGCTAAGCAACACACAGTTTTTCACCCCTGCGCTTTGGCGCTTGCCGTTGGTTTGAGCATTGCAACCGCGCCTTTTGGCTTCTCGCCCTCGCACGCTGCACCACCTGCCAAAAAGCCCACCACGCAAGCGCAGCCCTCGCAACAGCCCATCACCCTTAACTTTGTGAATGCAGAGATTGAGTCTGTCGCTCGCACCTTGGCCACACTGTCTAACCGCAACTTGGTGGTGGACCCTCGCGTCAAAGGCACGATCAACCTCAGCACAGAGTTGCCGGTTTCACCCAACGAGGCGTGGAGCCAGTTCTTGGCAGCCTTGCGCTTACAAGGCTTTGCGATGGTCGAGACCAAAGGGCTTTACAAAATCGTTCCCGAGGCTGATGCCAAGCTGCAAGGCGGCAATGTGCAAGAAATTTACAAGGGCAATGGCGGCTCGGGCAGCGGCCAGATCGTCACACACATCTTCAAGCTCAACTTTGAGCAAGCCAACAACTTGGTGCCTGTGTTGCGTCCACTGATCAGCCCCAACAACACCATCAACGTCAACCCCGGCAACAACTCCATCATCATCACCGACTACGCCGACAACTTGCAGCGCATGGCCCGCATCATCGCCACACTGGATGTGTCCAATGCCAGCGATGTGGAAGTGATTCACCTCAAACACGCCATCGCCGTGGACTTAGCCCCTCTGGTCTTGCGCTTGGTCGAATCAGGCAGCAATATGCCCCAAGCGGCAGCTACTCCAGGGCAAACGGGTGCTGAATACAAAACCACACTCTTGGCAGAGCCGCGCAGCAACACCCTGATCTTGCGTGCAGCCAACCCCGCACGCGTGGCCTTGGTGAAGTCATTGGTAACCAAACTGGACCAACCTGGCGGGACCAATCCCAGCGGCAACATCCATGTGGTGTATTTGAAAAATGCCGACGCCACCAAGTTGGCAACCACCTTGCGTGCCGCATTGAATGGGCAATCCACGGGAGCAACTGGCACAACGACCGCCGCGAATACGCCCACATCACCCATGGCATCCCCATTGGCGAACACCACCACGGGCAGCACGCTCGGCAGCACCACTCCATCCAGTGGCTCTGCCACGGGCGGTCAAATTCAAGCCGACACCGCCACCAACTCACTCATCATCACCGCGCCCGAACCGCAATACCGCCAACTGCGTGCCGTGATCGACATGCTTGACCAACGCCGCGCCCAAGTGATGGTGGAAAGCTTGATTGCCGAAGTCAATGCCGACAGAGCGGCCCAAATGGGCATTCAGTGGCAAACCGCCTCTGGCTCGAATGGCGGCACAGTCGGCATCATTGGCACCAACTTCAACAACAACCTGTCTACCTCGATTGGCAGTGGCAACATCATCAATGCAGCAGGTGGCAGCAGCACCGCACTGACCACACTCGGCAATGGTTTGAACTTGGGGACGGCCAAACAAATCAACGGCACCTATGTGCTCAGTAGCTTGGCCACCTTCTTGCAACAAAACGGACAAGGCAATGTGCTGTCTACGCCCACGTTGCTGACGCTGGACAACGAAGAAGCCAAAATCGTCGTGGGCCAAAACGTGCCCTTCGTGACTGGTCAATACACCAACAACAACACAAACAATGGCTCGGTCAACCCGTTCCAAACTGTCGAGCGCAAAGACGTGGGCTTGACACTCAAAGTCAAACCACAAATCAGCGAGACCGGCACGGTCAAGCTCACCATCTTCCAAGAAGTCTCTAGCGTTGTACCCAACTCGGTAGGTTCGACCACGGGCTTGATCACCAACAAACGAAGCATCGAGTCCAATGTGTTGGTCGATGATGGCTCGATCATTGTGCTGGGCGGCCTGTTGTCAGACGAATACTCAGGCGCAGGCAGCCAAGTGCCTTTGTTTGGCGATATTCCTATCATCGGCTGGCTGTTCAAAAGCGAAAGCCGCAGCCGCACCAAGAAAAATCTGATGGTTTTCTTGCGACCCGTGGTCGTGCGTGATGCCGCAGCGTCTGATGCCCTCAGCAACAACCGCTACCAACAAATGATGGGCTTGCAGCAAAGCGCACAGCCTGGCTTCAACCCTGTCTTGGGCTCTGGCAATTCACCCGTGTTGCCACCCGCGCCTGTGGTCACCCCCAAAGAAACACCCAATGCCTCGGAAGATCGCAAGGCTGACTCGCCTCAGCCTGCGGCACCTACTGCAACCCCTGCCCAATAAACCATGCGCCGCCCGCTGCCCTACGCCTTTGCCCGCACCCACCAGCTGTTGCTGGAGGACGATGGCCACACGCTCACGTTGTGGCACAGCGACGCACCCGACTTGAGCGCGTGGAGCGAGGTGACACGTCGCCACACGGTGCAGTCGTTTGAATACACCGACAAAGCCACATTGGCCAAACGCATCAGCGAAGCCTACGCCCAAGCAGACAGCAATGCTGCTGCGGTGGTGAGCGAAGTCGAGAGCGATGCCGACCTCACCCGCATGATGCAAGAGCTGCCCGCCGTGGAAGACTTGCTTGAAGCCGCAGATGACGCCCCCATCATCCGCATGCTCAACGCGCTGCTCACACAAGCGGCACGCGATGGCGCGAGTGACATTCACATCGAGCCGTATGAACGCCACAGCAGCGTGCGCTTTCGCGTGGACGGCACGCTGCGCGAAGTGGTGCAGCCCAACCGCGCTTTGCATGCCGCGCTGATTTCTCGCTTGAAGATCATGGCCGAGCTGGACATTGCTGAAAAGCGTTTGCCGCAAGACGGCCGCATTTCGCTGCGCTTAGGCCAACGCGCCATTGACGTGCGCGTGTCCACTTTGCCCAGTGCGCACGGTGAACGTGCGGTACTGCGTTTGCTCGACAAGACCGAGAGCAAACTCACCCTGCAAGCCGTGGGCATGGAGGGCGACACCCTGCGCCGCTTTGAAGCGTTGGTGCATCAGCCGCACGGCATCATCTTGGTCACAGGCCCTACGGGTTCGGGCAAAACCACCACGCTGTATGCAGCGCTGCAAGGGCTAGACGCCACACGCAACAACATCATGACGGTGGAAGACCCGATTGAATACGAGCTGGCAGGTGTGGGCCAAACACAGGTGAACCCCAAGATTGATTTGGACTTTGCCAAGGCCCTGCGCGCCATCCTGCGCCAAGACCCAGACATCATCATGATTGGTGAGATTCGCGATTACGAAACCGCACAAATCGCCATTCAAGCCTCGCTCACTGGCCACTTGGTGCTGGCCACGCTGCACACCAACGATGCGGCCAGCGCCATCACCCGACTGACCGACATGGGCGTAGAACCCTTCTTACTCAGTTCGTCCTTGCTGGGCGTGTTGGCCCAACGCCTGCTGCGAAAAACTTGCACGCACTGTGCGGGCAAAGGTTGTGACGCATGCGGCCACAGCGGCTACCAAGGCCGGACCGGTATTTTTGAGCTGCTCACCACCAACGACGACATCCGCGCCCTCATCCACAACCAAGCCAGCGAAGCACAGCTGCGTGACGCAGCGCTGCGCCATGGCATGACACTGATGCGTGACGATGGCGAACGCTTGGTGCGTCACGGCATTTCCACCCGCGAAGAACTGATTCGCGTGACGCGTGATTGAACTTGACTCCCCATGCCCGCCTACTCGTTTGAAGCCCTCGACCCCCTAGGCCAAACGCGCCGTGGCGTGCTAGAGGCCGACACCGCACGCACGGCACGTAGCCAATTGCGCGCGCAAGATTTGGTGCCACTCAAGGTCGAGCCGGTGCAGCGCACCAGCAGCGGCTTGAACACGGTCATTTGGGAAAGCAAGGTGTTCAACCGCACAGCACTGGCTGTTTGGACACGCCAACTGTCAGGCTTGGTCAATGCAGGTTTGCCACTCGAACGCGCCTTGGCTGCTCTGAGTGACGAAGCCGAAACACCCCGCCAGCGTGACTTGGTCTCGGCCCTGCGCACCGAAGTGAATGCGGGCGCCCCCTTTGCCAAAGCACTGAGCCAACACCCACGCGAGTTCAGCGCCATCTTCACCGCCGTGATTGGCGCCGGCGAGCAAAGCGGTCACTTAGGCTTGGTGTTGGAACGCTTGGCCGATGATTTGCAAGAGCAGCAAAACTTGCGCGGCAAGTTATTGGCCGCTGGTCTGTACCCTGCCATTGTGTGTGTGGTGGCATTGGTTATTGTGTTGTTTTTACTCGCTTATGTTGTGCCACAAGTCGCGCAAGTGTTTGGCAGCAACCAGCAACAGCTGCCTGTGCTCACCAGCGTCATGCTGGCATTGAGCAGCTTTGTGCAAAATTTTTGGTTGTGGGGCTTGCTGCTGATCGCCACACTCAGCGCTGGCGGTCATGTGGCTTTGAAACAAGCCGATGTGCGTTTGCGTTTTGATGCGGCATGGTTGCAGTTGCCACTCATTGGTCGTTTGGCCCGTGGCTACAACGCCGCACGCTTTGCCAGCACCTTGGCCATGCTCGCCACCGCAGGCGTGCCGATTTTGAAAGCGCTGCAAGCGGCCGCCGACACACTGAGCAACACCGCGCTCAAGCGCGACGCGCAAGATGCGTTGGTACTGGTGCGCGAAGGTGCGCCGCTGGCATCCGCCCTCGCACAACACCCGCGCTTTCCGCGACTGCTGGTGATGTTCTCGCGCTTGGGCGAGCAAACTGGCACCTTGCCCCCCATGCTGCAACGTGCGGCAAGTCAGTTGAGCGAAGAAGTGCAACGCCGTGCTTTGCAACTGGCGACAATTTTGGAGCCACTGCTCATTGTGGCGATGGGTGTAATGGTCATGCTCATCGTGCTGGCAGTGATGCTGCCCATCATTCAACTCAATCAATGGGTCAGATAAACCACCACTTGGCAGCGGCGCTGCGGCGAACCGCACTTGGAGAATACAAATGAGCATCTCACTCGACGGCAAGTTGGTGGTGGCGATCTCGTCACGCGCCTTGTTCGATTTTGAAGAAGAAAACCAGGTCTTTGAGCAAGGGGACGACCGCGCCTATATGAACCTGCAGCTCGACCGACTTGAAACGCCTGCCAAGCCTGGCGTGGCTTTTTCGCTGGTGCAAAAACTTTTGGCCTTCAACACCTCTGAGGCGCAGCGGGTGGAAGTGGTCATCCTCTCGCGCAACGACCCTGTGAGCGGCATGCGCGTGTTTCGCTCGGCGCAGCACTATGGCCTGCCTATTCAGCGCGGCAGTTTCACACGCGGCCAATCGCCTTGGCGCTATTTGCGCCCGCTCAACGCCAACTTGTTTTTATCCACACATTTGTCAGACGTGCGTTCAGCACTGGATGCTGGCGTGCCTGCCGCGCAGGTGTACCCGCACTCGGCCCACGCATCTGAAGCCAACCCACACGAAGTGCGCATTGCATTTGACGGCGATGCGGTGTTGTTCAGCGACGAAGCCGAGCGTGTGTTTCAAACCCAAGGTTTGGACGCGTTTCAGCAACACGAAAAAAACAATGCTGCGCAGCCTTTGCCTGCTGGTCCATTCAAACCCTTGCTCGCCGCCTTGCAAGTGCTACAACAAGCAGGCACACCCCACATGCGCATTCGCACCGCGCTGGTCACCGCACGCAGCGCACCTGCACATGAACGCGCCATTCGCACACTGATGAACTGGAACATTGAAGTGGACGAAGCCATGTTCTTGGGTGGGCTGGAAAAGGGCGAGTTCTTGCGCGAGTTTGAACCCGATTTTTTCTTTGATGACCAAACCGGCCACATCGAATCTGCCGCCCGTCACGTACCCGCAGGCCATGTGGCCAGTGGCGTGCGCAACACCGAAGTTTGAAACACATGAACGCTTTCAGAACCGTCGCCAACAACGTGGCAACGAATTGGCAAAAAAGCCGCTTGCAACTCAGCCGCGTGTGGGCTTTGTCACTGCCGTATTTCCAGTCCGAAGAAAAATGGCGTGCCCGTTTGCTACTGGCCGCTTGCGTGGGCTTGAACCTTGGCATGGTCTACATGATAGTGCTGCTCAACGACTGGAACCGTGTGTTCTATGACGCGCTGCAAAACCGCAATGCCGAAGTGTTCTGGCATCAGCTCGGTGTGTTTGCCATGTTGGCCACGTGCTTCATCATCGTGGCGGTGTACCGCTTCTACCTCACGCAACTGCTGCAAATGCGCTGGCGTGCGTGGATGACCCGCGACTACCTACAACGCTGGCTCAAAGGCCATGTGTTCTACCAGCTTGAGTTGCAAAGCCAGAACGGCACAGACAACCCCGACCAACGGATTCAAGAAGACGTGCAACAGTTCACTGCCGACACCGTGGGTTTGTCGCTGGGCTTGCTCGACGCCACTGTCACGCTGCTGAGCTTTGTGGGCATTTTGTGGTCGCTCTCAGGCGGCTTTAGTTTTGATGTGATGGGCGAGACCTACAACATCCCTGGCTTCATGGTGTGGATGGCCTTGGCCTACGCCCTGGCGGGCAGCTTGATGGGCCACTTCATTGGCCGTTCCATGGCTTCGCTCAACTTTGCGCAGCAGCGCTTAGAAGCTGACTTTCGTCACCACCTGATGCGCGTGCGCGAATACAGCGAAGCCATTGCGCTCGACCGTGGCGGCCGTGTAGAGCGCCTGTCGCTGCAAGAACGGTTCAAGCAAGTACTCGATAACTTCATGCGCTTGCTGCGCGTGCAAAAACGTTACACCTGGTTCAACTCGGGCTACGGCCAAGCGGCGGTGGTGTTCCCCATGTTGGTGGCCTCGCCGCGCTATTTCAGCGGGGCCATACAGCTGGGTGAGTTGATGCAAATCTCATCCGCGTTTGGCCAAGTGCAAGAGTCGCTGAGCTGGTTCATCAGCAACTACAGTCGCTTGGCATCATGGCAGGCCACCACACTGCGTTTGACGAGTTTTCAAGACCAAATGCTGGCTGTCAAAGTGGATGATGCAGCAGAGCCAGACACTGCGCCACTGTCGTTCACGGGTGCCACGCCCGTCACGCACACGGGCATCAATGCTTTGCACACCACGCCGCTCACGGTCTCTCTGCCCAATGGCGATGTGTTGCTGGCCGACACGTCACTCAACGCCGCCGCTGGCGATACCGTGTTGATTCGTGGCCCGTCGGGCTGCGGTAAGTCCACTTTGCTGCGGGTGTTGGCGGGCATTTGGCCGTATGTGACATCGCCCACACACGATCGCCGAGGCGAACCCATCACTTATGGCCCTGTGGTGTTGCCCGAGCGTAGCGTGTTCATGCCGCAGCGCCCCTACTTCCCCGAAGGCACGCTGCGTCAAGCGCTGGCTTATCCCGACAGTGCCGAACACTACACCGACGAAGCTTTGAAAAATGCGCTGTACGACGCACTGCTGCCGCACATGGTGAACGACCTCGATGTGGCGGGGCATTGGACACAACAGCTGTCTGGTGGTGAGCAACAACGCTTGGCCTTGGCCCGTGTGCTGCTGAAGCGACCACGTTGGGTGTTTGCCGACGAAGCCACCAGCGCGCTGGATGAGGCCGCAGAAAAAATGCTGTACGAGAAGCTACTCACGATGGTGCGTGAAGAAGGCGGTGGCTTGGTGTCCATCGCCCACCGCGCCAGCGTGGCGAGCCATCACGAAACGGTATGGCAATTTGTGCCCACGCCCGAGGGCAGCACGGCTAAGTTTGTCTTGGTGGCTGAATAAAACCTCAACAACACTTAGGCCTTCCAACGCTCCCAGCCTTTGGCGCGTAAATCACAGGCAGGACAGGTACCGCAGCCATAGCCCCAATCATGGCGATGCGTGCGGTCCCCCATGTAGCAGGTGTGGGTGTGTTCGACGATGAGATCCACCAACTGATGACCACCTTCTGCATGTGCTTTTTGACCGAGGTCGTAGGCCAACTGCCAGGTCTGCGCTTTGTCAATCCACATCAAGGGCGTCTCAATCAACAAGCGGCGGTCCATGCCCAGTGACAAGGCAATTTGCATGGCCTTCATGGTGTCGTCGCGGCAGTCGGGGTAGCCTGAGAAATCGGTTTCGCACACGCCAGTGACGATGACATCCAAATCACGGCGATAGGCCAGCGCGGCAGCAAGGGTGAGGAACAAGAGGTTGCGCCCTGGTACAAAGGTGTTGGGCAAACCAGAGGCTTCCATCTTGAACGCCATGTCGCGCGTGAGCGAGGTTTCACTCACCTGCCCCAAGACACCCAAATCCAGCAAGTGGTCTTCACCCAACTTGTGGCCCCACTCGGGAAACTGTGTGCGCACTTGCGCCAGTACTTGCATGCGAGCTTCTAGCTCGACCAAATGGCGTTGGCGGTAGTCAAATGCCAAGGTCTCCACACGCTCGTATTGGGCCAGCGCATGGGCCAAGCAGGTGGTGGAGTCTTGGCCACCTGAGAACAAAACGAGTGCGTTGCGGTGAATGGGGTGACGTGCTTGCATGAAAGTGGCGTGTGATTTAGTGCGAGGATGACGCGTGGGACGTATGGGCAGCGTGCGAAATTTTGTCGGTCAACGCAATGGCCAAGGCGCTGAGCAAGAAGGTGATGTGAATGATGGTTTGCCACATCAACACTTTCTCGTCATAGTTGGCTGCGTTGATGAAGGTCTTGAGCAAGTGAATGGACGAAATACCAATGATGGCCATGCCCAGCTTAACTTTCAACACCGAGGCATTCACGTGGCTGAGCCACTCAGGCTGGTCGGGGTGGTTTTCCAAATACATGCGAGAAACAAAAGTTTCGTAGCCACCGACGATGACCATGATGAGTAGGTTCGAAATCATCACCACATCAATCAAACCCAAAACGACCAACATGGTGATGGACTCGGTGAGCTTGTCGACCACCATGCCGTTTTTATAGCCAATGCCAGTGACCAAGGCATCCAAAGCATGCTGATTGCCAAAAGCCGCTTCAATCAGGTGGACCAACTCAACCCAAAAATGAAACACGTACATGCACTGCGCCAGAATGAGGCCTACATACAAAGGCAGCTGCAACCATCGGCTGGCAAAAATAAAACGTGGAATTGCTGGGGTTTGTTTCATACGGAACAATCTGAAGTGAATGCGTAAATTTTGCCTCAGCCCGCCTAAACTCCAACCATGCTCTTACAAATTTTCTCTTTGATCCTCCACTTTGCCGTAGGCCTCGTCGCGGGTACTTGTTTGCTACGCATGTACATGCATTTGCAAGGCATCAATCTCTCACGCAGTGGTGGCAACCCCCTGGCCCCATTTGTTTTTGCTATCTCGAATTGGATCGTCTTGCCTGTGCGTCGCTTCGTTCCCGCGATCGGACGCTTAGACACCGCCAGTTTGGTGGCAGCTTATGCCGTGCTGCTGGCGAAACATTCGTTGCTTTGGATCGTGGCGGGTGCTACTTCTGAATGGTTGGGTTTGTTCATCAACGCTGGCTTTGAACTGGTGAGCGTCATCTTGTCTAGCTTGATGTGGTTGGTGCTGATTTATGTACTGATGTCGTGGATGAAAACCGCATCCGATGTGTCTTACTTTTTGGCACAGATGGTCGAGCCACTGTTGCGCCCTATCCGACGCGTTTTGCCACAAATGGGTGGCGTGGACTTATCACCAATTGCACTGTTGCTGCTGATTCAAATTGCTGAGATCGTCTTGCACCACCTGCGCGCGCAATTGATTTTGTAAACACTCACCCAGGAGGTGCTTATGCAGCTCAGACGCTCCCGTTGGCTTGTGGTCTTTGCACTTGTTGCACTGCCACTGTCCTCACTTCAATTAGCCGCACAGACAACCACGGCATCTGAGTCACTGCCAGCCGTCACCACCACCGCCAGTTTGGATGTGCCGCGTTACATGGGCACTTGGTATGAGATCGCCAAGTTTCCCAACCGTTTCCAGGCCAAGTGTGTGGCGAATACACGCGCCACGTATCTGACACAAAACGATGGCTCGTTGCAAGTGCTCAACAGCTGCCTCATGGCAGACGGCAGCACCATGGATGCCCTAGGTTTGGCCAAACAAGTCGGGGGCAAGACATCCCCAAAATTAGAAGTGCGTTTCGCACCAGCATGGCTAAGCTGGCTGCCCATGGTGTGGGGTGACTACTGGGTGATTGACCTTGATGCCGACTACCAATTGGCAGCCGTGAGTGATGCCAAGCGCGAATACCTGTGGGTGCTGTCACGCACACCACAGGTGAATGCCAGAGCCTATGACGCTTTGATAGAACGCCTCAAAGCGCAACACTTTGATGTGCACAAACTTGAACGCACCACACAACGCTAAAAAGAGAGTCCACCATGCGAGTTAAACAAATCCTCACCGATCTGCAACTGGTCATCGCCGACCTCGAAGTGCATTTAAACGGCGAGCTGCGCAGCAGCCCCACACTTTGTGCGCTCATCCCTGCAGCTGAGGGGCATGATGAAAAAATCATTCCGCTCAACACGCCAGATGGCCGCCCTATATTTATGAATTTGGAAAACGCGATTCAGCCTGTGAGCGACTGATCGCACGCATCAAACCTGTGTCTTTTGGCGAATTTCATACAAGGTGAGCAAGCCACCCGAGACGCCACATAGTGCGATCAAACCAATGCCCAACAACGACACATGGTCTGGCACATGTTGGAACACCCACCAATCGCCAAGCATGGCAAAACCGATTTGCGCGTACATGTAAGGCATCAATACGCCAGCGGGTGAGCGCTCAAAGGCCAAGATGAGCAAAAAATGCCCGACGCCACCTGCCAAGCCCATGAACACCAATTCCAACAAGGCTTGCGTGTCAGTGATCGGGGACCAGTACCAAATCATGGGAATAGAAGCGAGTGCAGTCCCAATCCACGTTGTGTAGAACTGTGTGGTCATCGCATCTTCCGTACGTGCCATCTTGCTGGTCATCAACTGAAATGCCGTGTTCACAATGACCAACGCCAGTGGAATCAGCAAAGGCCATCCAAACATTTGCGTTCCAGGCCTCACGATGATGAGCGTGCCCAGAAAACCGCCACATACCAATGCCACGCGCTGCGCAGACACATGCTCGCCCAACATGCGCGTAGCCAATAACGTGACGAGCAACGGCACCGTCATGACAATGGCGGTGAACTCGCCAACTGGCATGAACTTCAAGCTTGAAAAAACCAATAAGGTCAGTGTGACAAGCAGCACGCCACGCATGATTTGCTGACGCGGGTTGTTGGTTTTCAAAATACCCAAGCCTTTGAGTGGCAAAACCACTGCCGTGGTGAGCACCGCTTGAAAAAAGTAGCGTGCCCATATCGCCACCAACAACGGCACGGTCATGGTCACATGTTTGCTGGTGGTGTCGAGTGCGGCAAAGCACATCACCGCCAACAGCAACAAACAAATGCCAAACAGTGCGTGGTGCTTTTGTCGATGCGGCATCAGGCTTTGGCCTTGGCGTGCCGCAAGTTGTTACAGCGGTCGTGGCTGATGGCGAGATTTTCTTGGTGGCTGTTGCCACCTTCGCTGAGCGGCTGAATGTGCTCTAAGGTGGCATCGGCATGCGCCACGTGCTCACCGCAGACCCAACACGGCACCACGCCATGCAATTGGCGCGATACCGTTTTGTAAATCTTGTCGCGGGTGAGCTTGAGCCGACTCAAGGTGTTACTTCACCCAAGCAGCCAAGGTTTTGGCATAGGCATCAAAGTCTTTGATGGGGCGCTTGGCCACGCCAGAAGCTTCTGCCGCACGAGCCACCGCTGGTGCGATGCGCTGGATGAGGCGTGTGTCGAATGGCTTGGGAATGATGTTGTCCACACCAAACGTCAAATCCAAACCGGGATATGCAGCTTGCACTTCAGCAGTGACTTCGAGCTTGGCCAAGTCGGCAATTTCTCGCACACACGCGATCTTCATCGCATCGGTGATTTTGGTGGCGCCGCAATCCAAAGCACCACGGAAGATGTACGGGAAGCACAACACGTTGTTCACTTGGTTGGGGTAGTCAGAGCGGCCAGTGGCAATGATGCAGTCAGGGCGCACGGCTTTGGCCAACTCAGGGCGAATTTCTGGCTCGGGGTTGGCCAAAGCCAAGATGAGGGGTTTGTCAGCCATGGTCTTGACCATGTCTTGTGTCAACACGCCAGGGGCTGAGCAACCCAAGAACACGTCAGCGCCGTTGACCGCATCGGCCAAGGTGCGCAATTCGGTTTTTTGCGCGAAACGTGCTTTGGACTCGTCATAGCCATCGGGGCGACCTTCGTAGATCACGCCTTTGGAATCGCACACATAAATGTTCTCGGCTTTCACGCCCAAGCCCACGAACACGCCCAAACAAGCCAAGGCTGCAGCGCCTGCGCCAGACACGGCCACCTTGATGTTGTGGATGTCTTTGCCTGCCAACTCCAAACCGTTCAACATGGCCGCTGCCGAAATGATGGCCGTGCCGTGCTGGTCGTCGTGGAACACGGGAATGCTCATGCGTTCGCTGAGTTTTTTCTCGATGTAGAAGCACTCGGGGGCTTTGATGTCTTCGAGGTTGATGCCACCAAATGTGGGCTCCATGGCCGCAATGATGTCGACCAATTTGTCGGCGTCGTGTTCGTCAAGCTCGATGTCAAACACGTCAATGCCTGAGAACTTTTTGAACAAACAGCCCTTGCCTTCCATCACTGGCTTGCCAGCCAATGCGCCGATGTCGCCCAGGCCCAACACGGCCGTGCCGTTGGTGATGACGCCCACCAAGTTGCCACGGCTGGTGTACTCGTAAGAGGTTTGTGGATCTTTCTCAATCTCCAAGCAGGGGTACGCCACGCCAGGTGAATAGGCCAAGCTCAGGTCGTGCTGGTTGTCCAGCGGGTGAGTTGGCTCCACGCGAATCTTGCCCTTGGTGGGCGAGCGGTGGTATTCGAGTGCGGCTGTGCGTAATTCTTGTTCTGCGGGGGTCATGGAATGTCCGAACTGTTTTTTGAAAAAGGGGCCTATCCTACCGCGCACACCTTACCCACATCCCCTCATGGGCAACTACATACACTTATGTACTTTCCTCACTAACGCCTCCCCCACGCACATGCAAGCCCTGCTGAATGCCATTGCCACGATGGCCCTGCCCACTGACGCACAACGCGTGTTCCACGGCCGTGGTGGCTTGTATTCGGGTTGCGAACAATGGGCACTGGATGCCTTCCCGCCAGTGTTGGTGCTGACCAGTTTTCAAGCCGTCAGCGACGATGAACTCACCGTCATCGGTGTCGCCCTGTCGACACGATGGGCGCAGATTGCGCCTGGGCAGCAGCTCAACTGGGTGTTTCAATGCCGCGCCGAAGGACATCTTGAAACCCGCTTGATGCGCGGCACAGTGCCTGACCCACATGTGGTGACTGAGAACGGCACCAGCTTTCGCGTGCATGTGCTGAGAGGTCAAAACCACGGGCTATTTCTGGACATGGCCGAGGGGCGCGAATGGGTGCGTCAGTTCGTGCGCAGCTACGGGGCTGACCAGCCGCGCTTGAAAGTGCTCAACCTGTTCGCTTACACCTGTGCCTTCTCGGTCGTGGCTCTGCAAGCAGGTGCTAAGCAAGTGGTGAATGTGGACATGAGCCACGGTGCCATGGCGATTGGGCAACAAAACCACCCACTCAATGGCATCTCCACGGGCGCGACTTTCTTGATGCACGACATCTTTAAGACCTGGGGCAAGATCACGCGCAGTGGTCCTTATGGCTTGGTCATCATCGACCCGCCCAGCTATCAAAAAGGCAGCTTCATCGCTACCAAAGACTACGCCAAGCTCATGCGCCGCTTGCCCGAGCTGCTCGCACCTGGCGGCTATGCGCTGTTGTGCCTGAATGCACCCGAACTGGGCCTCGACTTTTTGCAAGACCAAATGAAAGCCCTCGCACCTGAACTCAACTTTGTGCAGCGCGTGGCCAACCCTGCGGCGTTTGCCGATGTGTCGCCAGAGCGCTCACTCAAAGTGCTGGCGTATCAAATGCCCCACTTACCCTAAACACCCAGGCTGAACAAACGACTGGCCATTTCCACATAAATGGGAATGCCAAAAATGATATTTAACGGGAAGGTCACGCCAAGCGACAAACCGAAATACAAACTGGATTTGGCCTCTGGAATGGCATAGCGAACAACCGCAGGCACGGCAATGTAGGACGCGCTGGCAGCCAACACCATCAACAACGCCGCATCTCCTTGCGATAACCCCAACATGGAGCCCAATACAAAGGCGATGCCCGCATGCAGGATCGGTCCCAACACGCCATATGCAATGAGCAAAGGTGACGTGCCCTTCAAATGGCTGAGGTTTTTAGCGGTCGATAAACCCATATCCAACAAAAAGAACGCCAACATGCCTTTGAACAAATCAATAGAAAACGGCGCCATCATGGCTTTGCCCGACTCACCCGACAGATAGCCCACCAACATGGCGCCTAGCAACAAAAGTTGCGCACCATCGGTGAACGACTCATGCAGCACATGCATGATTGAACTGCTGGTTGGGCTTGTTGTTTTCACGTTACGCCGCGCCGCGTTGGCAAACAACACGGCCATGATGATGGCGGGTGACTCCATGAGAGCCATCGCAGCTGCCATGTGCCCCGAATATGCAATGCCATGTGTATCGAGGTATTGAACGGTGGTGATGAAGGTGACAGCACTCACCGAGCCATAGGTGGCCGCAATGGCCGCCGCATCAAATGGAGAAACCCATCGTTTGAGCAATTGGTAACCCACAAAAGGAATCAAAGTAGCCAAGAACAAGGCTGCCAGCAACCCTTCCATCACCTCTAAAGTAAATCCAGTTTTAGCCAAAGCAAAACCACCTTTGAGGCCCAGTGCCATCAACAGGTAAAGCGCTAAAAATCTTGCAATTTGAGGTGGAATTTCTAGATTGGAGCGGACCAAGCCTGCAAAAATACCAATCAAGAAAAAGAGGATGGCTGGATCTAAAAAACTACTCATGTGAACTCCCTTGGTAAATTTTGAGTGTTTTCCGATCTCCTTAATAAATTTATGTTTAACGCTGCACCAAACGCACGTCACACTTAAACCATGCGCTCACACATCTCTATCGTCAACGTCGACAACTGCGACACCTGGATCCGCTATCGCAACGGCCTGTGCAACACCTGTGCAGCCAATTGCTGCACGATGCCCGTGGAAGTGAAATTGCCCGACTTGGTTCGACTTGAACTGGTCGATCCATTTGAAGCCGAGCACGAAGAGCCCAAGCAAATTGCCAAACGCTTGCAAAAAATGGGGGTGATTGAGCACTTCAATTTCAAGAACAGCATCTTCACCCTGTCGCGTCGCGCCAATGGCGATTGCCAAAATTTGGATGCCAAAACCAGACGGTGCAATGTGTACGACAAGAGGCCTAACACTTGCCGACTACACCCACAAGTGGGGCCACGCCCTGGCTACTGCCCTTACGGTGCAGTGCGCTAAGGTTTAGCCGCGTCTGAG
>JACCDW010674261.1_pt1 | contig 22147 bp, 19 predicted proteins | sample 7449781 | NCBI WGS metagenome assembly JACCDW01 (sample SAMN15323449, study PRJNA562643) | freshwater metagenome | isolation source: river surface water | place: USA:Blue River Watershed | collected 2017-08-18
CAAAGTTTATGGTATGGTGTTTCAGATCGTGGTGCGCGTTTAACGCGTCAAATTAACCAAGGGTCTGCCTTGTATGAAGCAGCTTATTCAGCTGGTTCTACTAACGGTACTTGGTCTACTGCGTATGCGAATATTCTTGCGGATATCGAGTTTTTGTTGCCTTTGGCGCAAAAGTCGAATTTGCAACGCCACTTAGGTATAGCTAAAACGATCAAGGCGATGGTCTTGATGGATTTAGTAGATACGTATGGTGATGTTCCTTTCTCTGAGGCGTTGAACGCATCTAACTTCAGCCCTAAGACGGATGATGGAGCTGCAATCTATGCTGCAGCATTAAAGTTACTTGACGAAGCTTCAGCACACTTTAGTGCGACGACTTCTAGCGGTACACCGAACGATTATTTTTACGCTAGAAATTATACGCGTTGGGGTAGATTTGTTAATACGCTCAAGTTAAAGTATTACTTATACACTCGTTTAGTAAATGCTGATGTTTCTAAGACCGAGATTAATAAGTTAATTGCGGCAAATGCTCTTCTTGCAACTGGTGATGATTTTGTTTTCCGTTTCGGTACTACAGCTGCGGATCCAGATTCAAGACACCCAAAGTTTGCAGGTCAGTATACTGCCGGTGGTGGTGACTACCAATCTACGGATTTTATGCACCATTTAACTGTAGAAAAAGGATTTGATGACCCTCGCGTTCGTTACTACTTGTATCGTCAAGTATTAACAAATACCACTAATGTGGATGAGCAAGAGTGTATCTCTCAAATTGCACCTCCTCACTACTTAGTAGGTAACTACTGCTACTGTAATCCTGCGGGTAACAAAGGATATTGGGGTCGCGATCACTTAGATCCAGATGGTATACCACCAGATGGTTTAAAGCGTACGGCTTATGGAGTATTCCCTGCTGGTGGTCGTTTCGACAACAACTCAGCTGTTCCAGTTGCTAACCCTGCTTTGGGTATGCGTGGTGCTGGTATTCACCCTATCATGTTGGCTGCTTACGTAGACTTCATGTTAGCGGAAGCTGCCTTGACTCTTGGAACAACAGGAAATGCGAAGACCTTGATGCTATCAGGTGTTAAGAAGCAAATGGACTATGTTCGTGCTTTTGCAGTAGCTGGTACTGAAGGTGCTCTCATCAATACATTTGAACCTGCTGCTACTTTTACTACGAAAGTAACTAATTATCAAAATTATATTGGAGCTCAGTTTGATGCTGCTTCTTCTAATGATGGTAAATTAGATGTTGTAGCAAGAGAATACTGGTTGGCATTGTATGGTAATGGTATGGAGGCTTATAATTTGTATAGAAGAACGGGTAAGCCATCTCGCATGCAACCTGGTTTGGAAGCGGTAACCGGAGCTTTTGTTAGATCGTTCTTGTATCCTAACAATTACATGGTGACCAATACCAAGGCAAAACAGAAACAAAATCTAGCGACTCAAGTGTTCTGGGATAAGAATCCTGCATCACCTTGGATTTATTAACCTTAAAAATTAGAAAATATGAAAATGCTAAGATATAGTTTTGCATTATTGGCAACTGCGCTCATCTTTCTAAGTTCTTGTAGAGATTTTGTGGAACCTGCCGTTCCTTACAAAGATTTTGATACAGGAGCTTACTTAAGAACTATAACCAGAACAAGTACTTCGTTCAATTTCTTCGATTTAGCAAGCTCAAAGTTTGCGCTTACCGTTGAAGCTGTTGATAAAGAAGATGGGAAGACGGTTCAAAGCGTAGAGGTTCGTGTACGTCACAGACGTTTAGTTTCAGGTGTTGGTTTGAAATACACTCCTGCAAATGACGTGATAGTGAAGACGCTTAGTGCGTCTGATTTCAAACCTAATACAGCTTCTCGCTTCTTAAGAGCTAGCTTCGAGGTAACGGCTGCTGAAGCTATCGCTGCTGTAGGTTTGAAAGCTGCCGATATTAAAGGTGGTGATTCATTCGAATTCCGTATGGTATTAATCGATAAGCTCGGAAGGAAATTCTCTTCTGACAACGTGACTACCAACGTAGCGGGTGCTCCATACTATGATTCTCCATTCCAGTATCCTGTTTCAGTAGTTTGTCCTTCTGATTTAGCTGGTACTTATGACTTTACTGCGACGGATCAGAAATCTGATTATGGTACTTGCCCTGGGGCTACCTTTACTGGTAAGACTACTTGGACTAAAGTGGGTACTTCAAATCGTTACCTTATTTCTGATGGAACATTCGGTTTGTATGGTTGTCAGAATGATACCTACAAGGGTGATGTTGGAATTAATGATGCTTGCGGTTCACTCTCTATGAATGGTGTAGATCAGTATAGTTCTCCTTATTCTATGAAGTTTATCAGTAGAACTCCTGAGATTTTAACCTTTAGTGTTACTAATGGTTATGGAGACACTATGATTATTAAGGTTAAGTCTAACCCAGGTAAACCTTGGCCGACTACTTTAAATTAATAGGTTTAACCCTATGATTTCAAAAGGCAACGTTTTCGGACGTTGCCTTTTTTTATGAATTAGAGGTTAATAATACGTGCAGTTGTTAAAATTTTTCGATAACTCCCAGTCCAAATAGAGCAAAGTCATATTTAACCGGATCTATTGGATCAAACTCTCTTAAAACGGTATCCAATTCAACTACAGCTTTAGCATCATTTTGTTTTCTAGCTAATAGCCCTAGTTTACGAGCTGTATTTCCTGAATGAACATCTAGAGGTATTGAGAGCTTCGATGGGCTTATTCCTTTCCATAAGCCGAAATCTACCCCCTTTTTATCCTCTCTTACTAGCCATCTGAGCATCATGTAAGTACGGATAATTAAGGTAGTTAATATTCTAATCATATTATATTGATAATCAATTTAATATGATTTTGTCACTTTAAAAACCTTAGATCATGAAAATCGGTATCTACACCCGTCTATTGAAAGGCGAAAGTACAGCTCAATTCTACCAACTTAAAACAGGATTCAAATGCATGTGGTTGCATGGCTTTGATGGTTATAAGCATTATGCGGAATACTTAGAAGAAGAGTCTGAGGATGTTACTAATAGACCGGTAGTTAACCAGATGCTTTATGACGCCGAGATTGAAGAAATATCTGCATTGTATGTTATAGACCTAAGTGCATTTTCATTACTTTCTATAAAATCGATACAAATCCTTACAGAATTCCAGAAACTAAACATCCCTGTTTATTACGAAGGTGGGTGCTTTTTACCTACTGATAAAAATGTCCAATTATGTTTGGACCAAATACATGAAAAATGGAGGTTGATTAAAGAACAGCTGGATCAGTTTGATTTTAGTGACTTTGATATAGAAATCGATCAGCCATAAAATCATGGTTCCGTTTTTAATATAAAGGGAACCCATAAAACCCTGTTTATCAATTACTTAATTAAAAATGATTAAAAATTAGTACCCAAAATATAAATAACTCTCAAAACTGGCACCATGAATACAAAATTGAAATCCGCAGAACACCTTGAAGAAAACGAATTAAACCGTCTCTTAAAATACCTAATTAAAAATGATAACCACCTTTATTACCTTTTGGTGAGATTGGGAATATCAACCGCCGTCCGATATAGTGATCTTTCACGTATCACTTGGTCAATGGTTTTAAATAAAACGGTTTTATTGTTAAGAGAAAAGAAAACAAATAAAGTGCGAGAGATACCCATCCCAACAGAGTTACAAGATATAATTACAAAATCTTATCTAAAATTAGGTTCACAAGAACCAGACAGTGTTATCATACCTCTTAACATTAGGACGATTAATAAACAGCTCAAAATATATGCATCTAAAGCTGGTATCAGAAATAAGCGAATTAGTACACATACATTTAGAAAGACATTTGGAAGGGAGGTTTGGCGCCGAAATGGACAGACAGAAAGTTCTCTGGTGAAATTATCCGCCTTATTCAACCATTCGAGTGTCTCGATAACTAGAATTTACTTATCAATTACAAAAGAAGAAGTAGATAATTTATATGACCTACAAGACATGTTTACTTGTTAATACCCTTTGGTATTCAATAAGAAGAACAATCATAGCGTCTGGTGTTGTTTCAATCTGAAGTAATGCATCTTCATCAAAATTGAACCCGTAGTTACTTAAAAATTTATACGCATTCTTAAATTCGTTTGATGACATTTCTATGTCACCATCAATTTCATCATCAAGGTATAATTTGCGAAATGTCTGATTTAAGAATTTTTGGGTCATATTTTACGAATGTGTCAATGTTTTACTCTTTTATTAATTAGGTTAAACTTTGTGTCAAGACACTCGTAGCTATAATTTTAATCCATTAGTGCCAACAACGTTACAAATTTAACTACGATAGATGCGTTGTATATTTTGTGATCATATTTCTAATTATTTTACTTTTATCCATACTATTTATAGGTGATTTTATACCTTTTTTACCCTCATGGATAATGGCTTCTAAGATTTTGGTATATTGGTCTGAAGTAATTCTAACAACCAAGGTTTTATCTAATTTTTGATTAAGATTGTTCATATTTAGATAAATATGTGATACAAGGAGAGAAATTAATAAAGCATAAAATTTATTTTAATTTCACTTTCATTAGCTGTGTCAATGAAACTACAAATGGATAACCAGCAGCTGTATATGGATTATACTTTGACTTAATTGACACATACTCATCTAACTTAGTAAAATCAAATTGTGCGTAATTAAAGTCTTTACATAATTCTCTTTCTATCTCAATAACTAGATAATAGTCCTTGAGATTGCTTGATTTATAGCCTAAATTAACAAGGTGATTACCTGTTAAGACTTTGGGGCCATTGCTAACTATCTTAAAGATTTTAGTGGCTAAATTATTTCCTGCTTCTCTAATTAATAAATATTTTGAGTTTACTACCCCACTTGTTAAAGACAAAGAACCAGAATCGTCATCCATTCTGAAATTATATAGACCCTGCTTTTGATACCAATTAAGATTTTCAATATTTCTACAGTAACCCACTAAAACATAAGTTTCATCAGGTATTATTTTTTCAGTCCTTTTCGAATCAAAATATTCCGGAATAGGTTCATTTAATATATTAGGCGTGAGAGTGTCATCTAGGTAATCGTTCTTTTTAAACTTATATATATCATTTGTTTTAACCGCAGCTCTTTCTCTTTGGGAAGCTCTATCTAACAAATGATTGATAATTGAATCAATAAAATTGCTAAGCTCTGCTATTCCACTGTTTTGTGAGGACGGCCTTATAGCAAAAGCGCCAAGTCCGGGAATAATTTCATGAAAACCTTTTAATGGTTTTTGATTTTCGGTTCCTGGATATAATATATAAGCGCCACCGGTTCTTCTAATTGCATCTTTATATGCATGCATTTTAAGTAAATCAGCATGTTTGTACGTACCTTTTTTTTCTTGTTCCTTTTCTTGATTTAATTCCCTTTCTATAGCAGATTTTATGTCATCATGATTCAAATCAATAATGGGACTAGGATTAACAATAAACTGGTCAACTTTATACTTAGAATCAAAGTGAATATGAACTATTAATTCTTTTTCTTCTGCATACTCTTCAGAAAATTCAGCAGGCCAAAACGAAAGAGTATAATCGGGCCTTAAAGTTTTAGTCCAACTACCTGCAAGTTTTTGGTTAGATCCATTGATATATTCAGTACCGCCAGAAAAAGTACGGTTATAGGAAAACTTGACTTGCAATTTCCTATTACCTGAATCAAACACACCTTCTAAAGCTGTATGCTTACCTGACTTGACCATAACGTTTAAACCATCATTTGTTGGGACAATTAAATGATCATATGGTTTTTCGTCAAATTGATGTTGATCAATTCTAAATTTATCTTTTACTAAGTCATATAAGGTGAAAAATAACCAATATTCATACAATACAGCAATATCTCTTTTACCCGCATTATATACATCATCGCCTCCGTTCCAAATAAGTTTAGCAGCTAGGGCGAATTTTAACCACACATTTAGTATCTCTCTATAGCCACTTTTTCTTTGTAAAATTGGAGAGTTTAGTTTTAAAGATTCGGGTTCCGAAATATCTTTGAAAAATGGATGATTTAAATGATTTTCTAGATTAGAGATTATAGCCTTTGCCTCAATTTCTGCGCGATCATATTGTTGGATTGAAAAAACATTTAGGCAATCCGTTGAGAATTTCATGAATTCTTTAAGCGCATATTTAATAAATCTATTTTCTGGGGTATCTAAAGTTTCAACCTTTTTTGCACTTATTATCTTAGATGGGACATCATAGATTTTATGAATAGAAGTGAGTTTATGATTTTCCGGTAAAGAAATTCTATTTGAGGCGGTGGTTAATTGCCGAATATTTGAACCAGAAAATCTGCGTATACTTCTTATGTCTTTTAATTCTTCATTTTGTGACCATCTAGTTGTAGGGGATGAAATAATCTTTTGAACAGCATCGTTAAACTCATTTGAAAAAATTATTGACTTAACAAAAGCAAATCTTTGGTAGGTTGTTTTACTTTCTTTTTCATAATCTATTTCATATTGTTGATTAATTGGAGCATTGATTTGCATTAAAAGCTCCGTACATTTTTCCGTTATGCTCTCAAGCATGAATCGATAATTCTCTCGATAGCTCTTGTCTGGCTCACTATCCATTTTAGTAGAAAGAACCTCAACAAATACTTTTTCTACCTGACTAGAGTCTTCGCGATTAATTACATAAAGCGTTAGAGTGCCAACATAAGTATTTGTGTTTATTCTACCTTCCGAAACATCCTTTCTTTTTGAATTAACAGTAATTCCACTTAATTCTTTTAATTGATATTGCGAATTTTGAAAGTAATAATTATAGCTTCGCCCCTCTAACAATTGGTATTTAGCTTCGCCGTTTTCTTTAGCTTCAGAATCGTCAAGTTCAAATAATGTTCCATCTACTTCTTCATAAATATGAAGAAATAAACCTCCCGAAATAGAGTTTAACGGTATAGATATTTCTGGCTTTTTAATCATTAAGCTTCTGCATAGCTTGTGAAACCGTTTTCTACAGCATTCTTATGCATTCTAGTTATTTTTTCAAATGAAATCTTGTATTTAATATTCCCTGCTTTATCTGAGGTAAGATTTTCCAAAGGAATAAAATATTGTTTTCTAAATTCATCATCTTTACCATCGAAGCTTTTTAATGCTCCATCAACACAAAACTTTGCTAATGTTGTTAAAGTATTAGTCAGTTTACTTCTAGATCCATGTAATTTTGGAAGTAGTTTTTGCATTATCGCGATATCTAATAAGCTATCATCTTTTTCACCTAAAAGCTCAAGAATTTTCATTAATCTACCAATTTCACTAGCTGTTCTGTATCCAAATTCAGCGCCAGATTTCTTTAATTCAGTGAAAAATAATACCAAGTCATTAGATTTACTTAACAGTTTTTTATCAGTCTCCGAGACTGCTAATTTTATAAATCCATTAGACATGTTTGAGCCTTGAGAACTTAGAACATCTAAATTCATTTTTCTTTCACTAGAAATAAATTTAATCAAATCAGATTCTGTCAATCTAAATTCAATAGTATTAGCCCTATCCAATACTTTAGGACTAAACATGTAAGTGGTTTCATCAATATTAACTGTCCCTATTATAAAGAGGTTTTTAGGTAATTTAATTGTTTGTGGAATATCATTACGTTCTTTATCAATTGTATGTAAAGGTATTTCGTCTCCAGATTCCATTGTACTTAAGAAATCTGCAAAATATCTTTCTACGTGGCTCAAATTCATTTCATCCAAAATTAAAAAATAAGGCTTTGTAGGTTCAGAGCTATTTTCATAGTTAAGTTTTGCACGTATCATCAATTCTAAAACCCCATTTTCTGGTACAACATATTCTAGATTGTCCAATGCATTGGGATATCCTAATAAAGGTTCTCGATTGGTCCAATCAGAACCTACTGGAACAATTTTATATTGTGATTTATCAGCGCTAATCCACTTAGCAAATGCTTGTGCAAGCTTAGTTTTGCCAGACCCAGAAAGACCACTACATATTACAAAAGGCTTAGTACATAAAGAGGCCGCAAATCGCCTTACAAGCTGTTGGTCAAAAATCAATCCTGATTTTTCACAAAAATCCTGAAAGCTTTTTAAATCAAATGGCTTTTGATCTAATCCAAGGTTTCTAATGCTGGACAAAGAAAAAATGTATTCGTTTGATTCCTCCGAAATTGAAAATTCTGGATAATTTATCTCTATTACTTTTTTGAAAGTTAGGAGATCTAATCTACTATCCTTCCCCGCAGTCCATTCAGTTGATAAATAATAATATTCACCTGCTCTAGAAAATAACACCTTTTCAAAAAAGCGAGGTTTTTCATCTTTAAATTTTAGATCCTCACTATTTAATTCCGTTTCAGATGTTTTAAATATTGATGTTAAACTTAGATCCTCATATTTAATCGAAGAATATTTAGGATCTGCGTTTTTCGTAATTAAATGATTGATTTTAGCTAGATCATCTTTCTTATATAGAAAATCTAATACCTTAAACACAAATTGACCTATTACTTTATCTTTTATTACCTGAAATTCTTCTAGGTTTTCTTTGTTATCAATCTCTCTTGTTTTTTGGTAATCCATGAAAAGCTCTGAGCATATTTTCTCATAATTTTCTTGACTTACAATTTCCAATTCCCCTAAATTTCCTAGATTTATTTCGATCTCTTTTTCAATCTCAAATGATTTTTTAAAAACTATATAATCACTAGAAATTGAACTTACAATTAAGTTATAATAAACCTTATTATTCAAGGTGGCAAGAACTACATCACCAACATTAATAACCTGCTCATTTAACACTGCGTTTTCTGTACTAATAGTAAATTCAAAAACCGTCCCAGATTCTATTCTAGAAAAAGTTTTAACGAAAGAATCGATAGGAAAGATGAAATAGTTTCTCATACAGGTTTTATTTAATAATTAAATTCGTATTTCTGCCAAACATTAACTTTTTTAAATACAGCATTTTCGTTGCGATAGTCTAACTCTAGATAATCATTATTTCTAAAATCATTAAGTATATCAACACCATCAACTAAAATTTGATAGAAATCAGTGAGATCTGGTGAATCCGAACGCTTTTTAGATGATTCCTTGAATTGAATCAATAAATCACAGATGTTATTGTTAAATTGACATTGGATTAAAAACTTATTATTGACAAGCTTGGTTGCTAGTCTATCAATATTCAAAGCCTCAAACCCTTTTGTGTTTCGTTGAAATGTTATTGTATTATTTTTTTGTTTGAAATCAAGAAAGAATTCAGTTCTACCATTGTTGTCTCTTCTTTCAAACAAGATCTCATCACCTGCATTAGCATCATTATTCGCATAGTACTCGCTTAATCCATTAATTCTAAACTCTCTATTCTTTGTTACATGTATCGCGCTATTAAAATTGGGTGACGTGGTTAAAAGTTGGAAATTGGGTCTAAGATTTTGATCATCAAAAAACTCATCCATTTTTGGCACCTTACTTGAAACTAATACGTAGCACTCATGCGTATTCCCTTTACCAAGCTCCGTATTATTTAATTTTTTTATGAATTGTTGTATTCTCATAATCAGTCAATAAATTTTTTGATGACTTTTGCTATCTGATTTGCCATAATCGGAGGAACGGCGTTGCCGATTTGCATATATGTTTTAAGATATGCTCCTAAAAATACGTAATCGTCTGGAAAAGACTGAATTCTAGCTGCTTCTCTTGGCGTTATGCTTCTAATTTGTGTTGGATGGATATGGGAATGACAATCCATTTTCAAATGTGCTGTTATTGTCCTGCTTGGCTTATCACCTATCAACTTAAAATACTTGTCTTTAAATACGTGATTTCGGTGTGCATATGGCATAATATCAGAGATTTTTGAATTTGTACCATCATCTCCTTGTTCTAATTTTTTATAGATTTCATAATTAATATCATTTGTATACCGAGCTTTATGATTATAAATAAAATCAATAACTCTATTTTGATTTATTAATTTCAAATATGAGTTTTCATTGCCCTTAAACAAATTAATATCAATCTTTTTCCCTGTTTCTTCATCATCTATTTCTGTCAAATTCTTGACACGTGGTGCTTTCAGTGGCTTTATAAAACTTATGGCATCATTTAACACATGTTTCTTGCATTTTTGGCTTGCTTTTTGAATTTCATCAAATAGAGTACTTGGTGATATTTTATGTTTTTTAACTATGTCATTTCTGACAGCAAGAAAAATCAATCTTTGTCTTTTTTGAGCAACGCCAAATTCATCAGAAACTAATACCTTAAACGCAACTTGATATGAGTAAATTTCTCCTTTCTTCTTAATTTTTATGTTTCCATAATCTCCTGCTATCTGGTCTGCATAAGGGAGCATTCCTTTTACATTTTCCATAACTACAAACTTTGGAGCTATTTTCTCAATTGCTTTTATGAAATACTTGTAAAGCTCATTTCTGGGATCATCGATTATTCTCTGTTTGTTAGCAGAACTGAAGCCTTGACATGGAGGGCCACCAACAACTACATCAATATTATTTTCAATATAACTTTCAATATCATCAACTATTATTCTAATGTCACCCTGAATGATTTTTTTATCTTCCAATTCTGGGTGATTGAATTTATAAGTTTCAATACAAACATCTTCGTGATCATTTGCTAAATCAACCTTAAACCCAGCTTGAATAAATCCTAGGCTTAGTCCACCAGCCCCACAGAAAAAATCTACAATTCTTGGAAGATTATTTGTAGCGTTATTTGCTTGCAACTTTAGTCTTTCTGAATTCCTAAGTCTATCAAGAGATGAACCAACTAATTTTTTATTTTTTAGATAGAAATTTACTGCTGATATAAATTCATTAAAAAGGGGTGCTTCTAAAATTGACTCTAACTTAGGTAGTTCACTTTGATTTGATATTACACCAATTTTTATAAGCTCGTCAAATGTTTTATTTGACCTATCTTGATATAAATCACTTTCAATTGATATGGAATTATTTTCTGCTATTAGTTTGTTTATTCTTACATATAAGGTCACCTTCTCAATAAAGAAACTAATCTCTTTTCTAGATGTAATATTTTTGACTGAATTAAAAATCATTGACCTAGAGTTTATTTAATATTTGCTTAATACTTTTTGCAATAGCCTCCGCAAAAAGGGGTGGTACTGCATTTCCAATTTGTTTAAACTGCTGAGTCTTTGATCCTTCAAAAACGAAATTATCAGGGAAAGACTGAAGCCTAGCTGCTTCTCTAGGTGTTAACGTTCTACCTTGTTTATAGTCAGGATGAATAAATTGATTCCCATCTTTATACAAATGTGCAATTATAGTTTTTGAAGGCTTGTCCCAATGTTGAACAACATAGCTATTGTTAAAAACCCTAGCTTTGGGATGGCTTAATTCTGGAGAATTTTTTAGTAACTCTGAAAAATCCCATTTGTTTTTACTCATTGCAACATAACGTTGAATATCCAATTCATTATGCGTCCTTGAAATATGATCTAACAATAGATACTTTTTGTCAGGTCTTATATCTTTTAAAAAATCATTATGATCTTTAGGGTTAAAAAATACTGATTTTTCTCCTTCGCCAGGTTTAATTTTAGGTAATTCCCCTATTGCATCTTTAACTGTCACATATCTCTTTAAATTGCTCAATTCATTTTCTGACGGGTCATAGTGGGTCTTCTTTATACCCTTGTATATATGCTCTGGAGAAGTATTTATATCTTTTCTTACCCCTATAATTATAACCCTCTTCCGAATTTGAGGTACACCATAATCTGCGGAATTTAGAACCATAGAACTTGGATTTGAAACAACCTTATAGTTCCTCCCAAGTTCTTTTAATATTTTTGTGACAATTAAATCACCATTAATTCTTGCAGATAACAAGCCAGTTACATTTTCAAAAACAAAAACTTTAGGTTTAAACTTGTCAAGTACTTTGACATAACTTTCAAACAAATAATTTCTTGGGTCATTCACCATTCCGTCGCCATCTTTCGCTCTACCTAAAGTCGAAAAACTTTGACAAGGTGGTCCGCCAATTATCAAATCAACGCTTTTATTGCCAATAACTTCAGATATTTTGGGAATAACGTTTTTACTAGTAATATCAAGTTCTAAAACTGAATCTTCTGCATCTTTATACCCATAATATTTCATTCTACTTTTAAGTGTTTCACAAGCAGAATGATCAATTTCTACATGGGTTAGTGCTTTAAAACCTTGTTTATAAAACCCCTCACTTAAACCACCGCAACCGGCAAATAAATCTATAAAATTATACTCTTTATTCATTTACTAGTTTTCTTTAATTTGATTTATTGCTTTTTCCATTCCTTTTATTGCATAACTATCTTCCGCTATAACATCAATAATTTTATCACATAGCCAAAGAGAAATCAATTCTTCCTCTGAAACTTTTAATAATTTAGATAGTTTAACAACATGTAATCTTGTAAGTTTTCTCTCTCCTCGTTCTACTTTACTTATTAGAGCTGTATCAATTTCCAAAAAGGCAGCGACTTGTCTTAAAAGCAAATTTTGCTTTTCACGTTCCACTCTTATTTTTTTACCTAGATTATTCAATGATACAAAATTTGACTTGTCAATATTTGTCAAATATATAACAAAAACAACACATCTGTCATAATTAAACTTTCTTATTAAGAACCATTTGATCTGGCGCGCACATAGCAAAACAATCCTTTTCGGATTTATATGTTTTCAAGATATAATTCTCTCCGAATATATTCTCTACGAAGGGTATAGCCTGATACTCATACCGTTTAAATTTTGAATAGTCCATTGCTGATAAAAATGTTGTTTTTATCACTTTGGGTATAATTGGATTACCACCATGGTTAAGGAATAAATGAATATGTCTGTGATTGCAATCATATTTAGTCACTTTTTTCTCACGAATATTGATTGAGACCTCTGTTGAATATGCTATTCGTATATCTACAGAATTTGTTTTTAAAGCAAGCAGGTCTGAAAACTTTAATATTGCTTGATCCCAATCATTTTGATCCATGAATTTTCCGGTGCTAATAGTTATAAATTCATCCCAATGCATCTTTTTAAGTTCACTTATTAACTGTTGTTTATTTCCCTGGCTTGGGTTCAATTTATTGTCTTTTAGTTTGTTTTGGTCTAATGCTTTAGTGTATGGAAATTTAGCGCCTATATGCCTCTCTTTGGTGATTGAATTTCTTACCGGTTTATCTTTAGGAATTAGTTTGATATTTTGTTTTTCTAAAAATATTTCACTCACTAAAACCTTCCCATCTGCATTAAAGTAATCTTTTTGGTAAATTCCATTTTTCTTATATTTTTTTCTTAAGGTAACATCGGTGGTATCATATTTACCTATTATAACTGGTGTAGTTAGAAAATGTCGATTGTTAAAAGTTGCACCAGTTAATACATAATGTGTTTGTTTTATTTTTTCATTATAAGCATATAAGTGCTCGAATTGGGGTTGGTTGGTTTCTTGATGTTTCAATCTTTGTTGCTTCATTTTTGTACATATTTGTTTTATTTTTTTATTAGTTGGGCAATAAAATTCCTCTAGCCAATTTCAGATTAGCTACTCATGATAAATAGTTGTGTATGTACATAAAACCAACAAAAACAGATATTTTTTTAAATAAATGCTTTTTCAATAGATTTATGTGCACGCATAAATTATTCGAGTTTTAATTAATATAAATAATTTATTTTACAAAGTCAAATGATCAGTTAAACATCCTTTGTTATGTGTAATGGGTAAAAATCCAGAATTTACAAAAAAAATGACCCCGCATCTTAAATGGGTCTGAGGACCATTTAGCTAAACAAGGTTTTTAAATGTAAATGGGGGATCCTTCGGGTGGTGGTGCAGCGAGGGGTGGCTAGAGGTAGTTAAAATCCTTCTATCACACCCAATCCAAATAGAGCAAAATCATATTTTACAGGGTCTTTAGCATCAAATGTTCTAAGGATATGGTCTAATTCTATAACAGCTTTTGCATCATTCTGTTTACGTTTTAATAAACCTAATTTACGAGCAGTGTTACCTGAGTGAACATCTAAGGGAATTGAAAGATTTGATGGGCTTATTTTCTTCCATATTCCAAAATCTACACCATTGTTATCATTACGAATTAGCCACCTAAGCATCATATTAATTCTTTTCGCCGCTGAACCATTACGTGGGTCTGAAATATGTTTTTCGGTTCTAGATGAATGAGGTAACTCAAAAAATATTTGCTTAAAATAACCAATCGATTCTTGAAGTGAATGGTTAAAAGTCAATTCATTAAATACTTTCTCCAACCCACCGTGATTTGAATAAATATTTTTTAGGGCACTTAAGAAATAAGCAAAATCAACCCCATTAAAGGTTCGATAATAAAACTCAGATATTTTATCTCTATTAAATTTACTACCATTCATTATGAAATCATATGGACTCTCACCCATCAGTTGCATCATTTGACCAGCGGTACCAAGAATGGCTTTTCTGTTACCCCAACTAATTGTGGCGGTTAAAAATGCTGAGATTTCTATATCTTCTTTTAAAGAAAAACTGTGAGGTATGCTAATTGGATCCAATTCAATGAATTCTGGTCTATTGAACTCAGTTACCTTGTAATCAAGAAAGTCTTTGATTTCGTCAATAGGAAGCATCATTACTGTTTAATTAACAAATGTATCAAACTACACTAATTACCCGTAATAACTATTAAATAATTTTATAAATTTATGACCATGCTAGGAATATATTGTAGAACATCTAAAGCCAGAAAGGAAAAGTATACCATTTCTATTCAAAAAGAAAAGGGTATTAAATGTGCGGTTGGACTTGGTATTCCATACCGGATTTATGTAGACGATGGCATCAGTGGAACATTAGACGAAACTGTCAGAGGTGGGTTGTCAGACTTGTTTCAAGATATGAAATCAGGCGATTTAACTGCAGTTTATTGTATAGATCAAAGTCGCATTGAAAGAGATACACAGACTTGGCTTTTTTTCGTAAGTCTAGTTATAAATTTTAAAATAGATTACTACCCAGAAGGTAAAAAATTAGATCTAGATAACCCTACTAATCGAATGTATGCTCAACTGATGTCAGTTGTGAACGCTTATTACTCCGAGATGACCTCAAGGAAGGTAAGGGATGCTAATGCAAAAAAAGTAAAACTCGGTAAAACTCATGGCTTAAAACCATTTGGTTATCAAAGAGATGAATTTAATAATTACATAATTTTTGAAGATGAGGCTAAGCATGTAAGGAGAATGTTTGATTTATCTCTATCTGGTTGTGGTGCATACACCATAGCTAATATCCTCAATGCTGAAGGTGTAAAAACTAAGTATAGCAGAAATTTTGATGGTGAAATAAAAAGAAAAATCCCTGGTACAAAAAAAGAAAAAATTTTTGAAAAGAAAGATGTTACCTGGCGAGGGAATGTAATTGGTGATATGTTAAAAAACCCTATGTATAAGGGTACTAGAATTTGGAAAATGCATGAAGATGCTTTTGAGTATATTGATGGAAAACCGGTTAAATATAAAAGGGTAGTCGATATTATTCAAACAGATGACCACGTACCACCAATAGTTAGCGCCGAAATTTGGGAAAAAGTACAGTTAAATTTTGAACAAAATAAAAAAAATCTCGGCCCCAAAGAACAGTACCATTATCTGTTAAACGGTTTAATATATTGTTCAAAATGTAATTTTGATTACCGGGGCAAAAAAAGGCCAAAGGGTAATGATTATGCATACAAATGTACAAACAAAAGATACCCCAATGCTGTCTGTGACAACAGAGGAATTAACATTGCTAAAATCGAAACATTTATTATCCGGTTGTTACTTACAGACTTAAAATCGATTAAGCTATTTAAAAATCTACCGAGTAAAACTACAGATATAGAAAAGCACTTTAAAATTCTAGAGGTCAAAAGGAAAGAGCTAGATAAGATATCGAAGAGTTATAATAATCTCATCTCGTTTGCCAAGGAGATGAAAAATGGTGATTTTAAAGAATTATCATTAGAGTATCAAAATCTTAAGAAACAAGAAAATAAACTAAATGAAGAAATTATTCAATTAGAAAGGAAGATCAAAGAAAACTCTTCTGGATCTTTTGATCAAAAACTAAAAGAGTCCCAAGATCTAATGAAAAGGGTGAGCGCCAAGATAAGTAAAGCGGAAAATTTTGATTTAATTAAAGCTTTGGTTCATTCGTTAGTTGATAGAATTAATGTAGAATATAAAGAAGAAATTAGTTCATACGTAGTTGAGGTTATACTTAAGGGTAAAGAATCTTCTTTAATTTTTGAGACCAATAGATATAAAGATTACTGGGTGCTTATTGATTCAAAGGGTAATAAAGAGTTTACTAATGAAAACAAGCCAGTCGCCCTTAATGGTGTAGCATTAGTTAAAAAAGTTAAAGGCCAATATATCTATCAATATGGGATTAAAATTCCTAAAGAATCATATGTAAATTTTGATTAAATTTGTACCATCTTAATTACCCGTTTAAACATGTTAATTCTTTTTGCAGCTGAACCAGCAATTGGGTCAGATACATGTTTTTGAGTTCTTTTAGGATGGGGTATTTCGAAGAATATATTTTTGAACTGACTTATGGCTTCTTGTAACGAAAGTGTAGACGACAATTCTGTGAATAGTTTTTCTAATCCACCATGGTGTAAGTAAATATTTCTTAGTGCTTTTAGAAAGTAACCGAAATCAGTCCCATTAAATGTTCTATAGTAAAACTGTGCTATTCGATCACTATCGCTATCACTATAATTCATAATAAAATCAAAGGGGCTTTCACCCATCAATTCGATCATTTGTGTCGCAGCACTTATTATTGCTTTTCTATTACCCCAACTGATGGTAGCGGTTAAGAAGGCTGCGATTTCGATATCTTCTTTACGTGAGAATTGGTGAGGAATACGTATGGGATCAAGTTCAATAAATGCTGAGTTATTGAATTGATTCACTTTATAATCGAGAAAATCTTTTAATTCTGATTTAGTGAGGCTATTCATATGAACTAATTACAAATAGGTCCTCATTTTTTGCTGAAATAGGCGATCAAACGTGACGGAATTGAAAATATCCAAACTAAAACTGTTACCGCCGTTGAGAAAACGGCTAAAAACGGATAGGAAAGTATAAAGAAAATCTCAAAAACAACATGTCCCACAGTAATGGGCCTCTTTCTCTTCGTCATTCTATTGTAGTAAATAAGATATTTCTGCCCTTACTCGCTTATCTACGGCATTTAGTTTTTCAAATGCCTTTGGCGAAAGTTTAATGATAACTTTATTATCTCCGTTCGGAAGGCGTCCGATAACCTTCACCCATATGCTTTGGTTGTTTGTTAGATTTTTAACCAAGACCAAAGTGCCAATAGGAGCGGTACGGTGCAAGGCTAAATATTTACCAGAATTATCTGGCACATCAATTAGCTCTGCTATACCTGTTTCAATTTTCTTTTTGATGTCCTCAGGACCTTTTTCTTTTTCGGGTTTCTCAGCCACAGGTGCAGCTGCAGCAGTAGCTGGAGCAGGGTCACTCTTTGTTTCATTTTTAGCAGGCAGTAAATTAGCTTTATCGACCGATATTGTTGAATTAGTTTCAGCTGGATCTGTCACTGCTAATCGTTGCCCCTCTTGAAGACGGTCTGATTTTAAATTATTCCATTTACGTAAATCGGCCATGGTTACCTTGTATAAATTAGCAACAGACAGTAAGCCTTGCTTAGGGCCTACAATGTGCATTTTTGCCTCTTTAGGTGCATCTTTTGCCTTCTCATCTGACGACTTTTCATCCGCAACTTTAGGTACACTCGTGCTTTCATCTAGGTAGTGCAGTGGAATGTAGACAATTTCACCAGTTTTTACAGGAATCTCTATAGAGGAATTAGCCGCTTTAAATTCAGTTAGGGATAAATTATAGCGTTTTAAGATGGAGAAAAGTGATTGCTTGGGACCCACTTTGAACAATAAAAACGTTTTGTTGTTTTCCTTTTTTAAGCCCAAAGAATCAAGGGTGTTTGCCTGAGAGCTTAGCTGCCATGTGAAAAAAAAGGCGATTAGTAGGGTTAGTTTATAATTTTTCATAAATCTTCAATTTCAGTTTATCCTTCACAAAAATCAATTGTTCATTGAGCAGCGAAAAGGTTTGATATCCAATGGTATCTCCTTCAGCAATCTGTTCTAACAAGATCGTCTCAAAGGCTAAATTGCATACCCGAAGGTAGTTCTTCCAGCCATTATCGTAAAGATAATAAGAAAACAATAGCTTATCATTTCCTTCAAAATAATCTATGCCTTTAGCAATTGTTTCATTGAATTGCTTTTTAAAAAAGGCTTGAAAGTCTTTAAAATACTCTTGGCTTTCCTCGTAATGTTGAGGAGTTTGAAAATTAAATTCATTACTAGTAACAATAGGGCGAGGATTATCTTCTCTGAGTAACCGTAATGGTTCCACCGAATAGGTTTGGATAGACTCAATTCCCGGGTTTTTAGATTGCTGTAATTTGATGAAAATTGCCTCGTTTTCTGAACTATGGTGAAAGTTCAACTGGGCATAATCGGAGGGAGCTTTGCCTATTAATTTAACTTCTTTCGTTTCTAGTTCAACAGAATGCCAAAAAGCTTCATTCAGCCCCCTTGTTTCTACCCATAACTTAGGCCTTTCTGGGCTACCCCAATAGCGGATACTCCAGATAGGTTCAGAAAAGGAATATTCGAAAAATGGAGACAAAGGGACGAATGTTTAGAAATTATGTGCAAATTTGGCAAAATTCTACTGAAAATACGTATTTATTATGATTCACGGTAAAAAGGTAGTCGCGATTATTCCGGCTCGTTTCGCATCGACTCGATTCCCTGGTAAGCCCCTGGTAGATCTAGGTGGAAAACCGATGATTCAGCGTACTTACGAACGCGTAAAGTCTGTGGATGGCTTTGACCGTATTGTTATAGCGACGGATGATAAGCGTATTTTTGATGCCGCTGTAGGCTTTGGAGCTGAGGTTATGTTAACTTCTGAAACACATTTAACTGGTACGGATCGTTGTGCTGAGGTATTAAGTCGTCTGGGAGAAGGGGTTGATTATGTGATTAATATTCAAGGTGATGAGCCATTTATTGAGCCTGAGCAACTTAGAGAGGTTGCTGCAGGATTTTCATCTGGGGCACCGATTTTAACCCTTATAAAAAAGATAACAGATCAGGAAACCCTATTTAATGTCAATGCGCCTAAAGTGATTTGTGATTCAGAAGGTCATGCACTTTATTTTTCCCGTCAAACCATTCCTTTTTTACGTGGTGTTGATTCCTCGGATTGGCTGAATAAACATACTTTTTATAAACATATTGGATTGTACGCTTATCGAGCAGATATCTTACCGGGATTAAGTGCTTTAAAGCCAACTTCTCTTGAGTTAGCTGAATCCCTAGAGCAATTACGTTGGGTGCAAAATGGTATTCGAATTAAGGCGATTGAAACCCAATTTGAAACGGTAGGGATTGATTCACCGGAGGATCTAGAAAAAATTCAAAAAATGGGCCTCATTTAGGCAATTAAGCAGTATATTTGCTAGATTTTTGACATAAATAACTGTCAAAGATGCGATTATATATATGCAAAGACCACACATAAAAGACGTATTGCGCAAAAGAATTTTAATTCTTGATGGCGCGATGGGCTCTTTAATCCAACAATACAATTTAACGGATGCTGATTACCGAGGCGAACGCTTCAAGAATTTTCCGCACGAGGTAAAGGGGAATAATGATTTATTATCGATCACTCGTCCTGATGTGATCAAAGAAATTCACGGAAAATATTTTGTAGCGGGTGCTGATATTGCGGAGACTAATACCTTCTCTGGGACCTCCATTGCCATGGCGGACTACCATATGGAGGAATTAGTGTATGAATTAAACTTCGAGTCAGCAAAGATTGCACGCGAAGTGGCGGATGAATACACTGCTAAAGATCCCTCAAAGCCGCGTTATGTTGCAGGTTCAATCGGACCCACAAACCGAACACTTTCTCTTTCTCCAGACGTTAATGACCCAGGTTTTAGAGCGGTTACTTTTGATGAATTAGTGATTGCCTATACCGAACAAATTCAAGGTTTAGTGGATGGAGGAGCTGACTTGCTCTTGGTTGAGACTATTTTTGACACCTTGAATGCTAAGGCAGCCTTGTTTGCCATTGATCAATATTTCAAGCAAAATCCATCAAAGCCCTATTTACCTGTGATGGTTTCGGGTACGATTACAGATGCCTCTGGACGTACCTTATCTGGACAAACTACGGAAGCCTTCTTAACATCGGTTTCCCACATGCCTTTACTTTCAGTAGGACTAAATTGTGCTTTAGGGGCAGATTTAATGCGTCCTTACGTGAAGACTTTAAATGATAAATCACCTTTTTTAGTTTCTGCTCACCCGAATGCGGGTCTGCCGAACGAAATGGGTGAGTACGATCAATCTCCAGCCGAAATGGCGGTTATTATCGAGGATTTCCTTTCCAATGGTTTCTTGAATATCATTGGAGGCTGTTGCGGAACAACACCAGCACACATTCAAGCGATTGCCGAAGTGGCTTCTAAACACAAACCGCACGTCATTCCTGAGGAAAATGTGAACCAGAAATTATCTGGATTAGAACCTTTGGAAATTACCGAAATAACCAATTTCGTGAATGTGGGTGAGCGTTGCAATGTGACGGGTTCGAAGAAATTTGCGCGATTAATTCGCGAAGAGAAATTTGAAGAAGCGATCGCAGTAGCTCGTGAGCAGGTGGATGGTGGTGCCCAAATTCTCGACATCAATATGGATGAGGGGATGATTGATGGCGTGAAGATGATGCCACAATTCTTGAATTTATTGATGGCTGAGCCTGATATCGCTCGTTTACCCATAATGATTGACTCCTCGAAATGGGAGGTAATCGAAGCTGGTTTAAAATGCGTTCAAGGTAAATCGGTGGTCAACTCCATCTCGTTAAAAGAAGGGGAGGAGAAATTCATTGAATCAGCGAATAAGGTTAAAATGTACGGAGCCTCTGTAGTAGTGATGGCTTTTGATGAAACGGGTCAAGCGGATTCGTATGAACGACGTATCGAGATTTGCAAAAGAGCTTACGATATTTTAGTTGATAAAGTGGGTTTTCCAGCTCAGGATATCATTTTTGACCCGAATATTTTAACGGTAGCCACAGGAATCGAGGAGCATAATAACTATGCGGTTGATTTTATCAAGGCGACGAAATGGATTAAAGAAAACCTGCCGCTCGCGAAAGTGTCAGGTGGTGTATCAAATATCTCTTTCTCTTTCCGAGGAAATGAATTAGTACGTGAAGCGATGCATACGGTGTTCTTGTACCACGCGATTAAGGCGGGTATGGATATGGGTATCGTAAATGCCAGTCAATTAGGAGTTTATGATGATATTGACAAGACCTTACGTGATTTATGTGAAGATGTTTTATTAAACAGAAATCCAGATTCAACAGAGAAATTAGTGACCTATGCCGAGACGGTAAAGTCTGCTGGTAAGGAGCAAGTGGTGGATGATGCCTGGAGAAAAGAACCAGTGAATAAGCGTTTAGAGCATGCTTTAATTAAAGGTTTGACGGAATTCATTGATGAAGATGTCGAAGAGGCGCGTCAATTAGTGGAGCGTCCGATTCAGGTAATCGAGGGTCCATTAATGGATGGGATGAACGTAGTGGGGGATTTGTTTGGGGAAGGAAAAATGTTCTTGCCTCAGGTTGTTAAGTCAGCCCGCGTAATGAAAAAGGCTGTGGCTTATTTATTGCCTTTTATTGAAGCTGAAAAGAAAGGGGGAGAGAGTTCTTCAGCTGGAAAGATATTGATGGCGACCGTGAAAGGTGACGTGCACGATATTGGTAAAAACATTGTGGGCGTAGTTTTAGCGTGTAATAATTACGAAGTAATTGACATTGGTGTGATGGTCCCTTGTGATAAGATTCTAGCCGCGGCGAAGGAACATAATGTGGATATCATCGGTTTATCAGGCCTAATTACACC
>JACCDW010759858.1_pt1 | contig 22146 bp, 22 predicted proteins | sample 7449781 | NCBI WGS metagenome assembly JACCDW01 (sample SAMN15323449, study PRJNA562643) | freshwater metagenome | isolation source: river surface water | place: USA:Blue River Watershed | collected 2017-08-18
TCATAATTATTTTTTTATTTTTCCTGGTTAATATATAATTATATCCATAAATATAATTATATAATTTATTTTGAAATATATATTTTTGTCTAAATGTTTTCGGCAAAAAAGTTTTTGAAAAATGGTCAAATCAATAAAATTATTGGCGATATTTTCCAGACTTACGCTTTTGATACTTTGCGGTTTTTCTTTTGCCACCAGATGAACGCTTGGAAGTTTTTCTTCTTCTTTTGCCACCAGTAATTGTAGTAATGTCTATTTTTTTTGAATCTTCAGTTTGTTTCTCATTCCATTTATTTGCAATTTCTTTTTTTAAGTCTATTATATTATCTACTGGGGTAATATCACGGTTTTCTTTTCTAAAAAAGTTATTAATACGGTTCACAGTTAACGGATTGGTATTATTAGAATTAATCATATCATAAATACTTTTCTTTATGTTTTCATTAGATATATTATCTATTAATGACTGATTATTATTATCATCATCATCATCATCATTACCATTATTATTAGCAGAGGGTAAAACTATTTCATTAACGGTATCTGTAATATTACTAAGTGTGTCACCATTATTATTAGTTATAGTTACGTTAGAAAGTTTAGCATTATTATTTGCTATATCCATATCCAATATTACTTTTATTTGATTGGGAATTATTTCTTCAGCCATCTTTTTCTATATTATTCTATCTAACAATCTATAATATATAATAATATTTTATTATGCACTAAATTGCATAACTACCTTCACATTTTCTTTTTTTATACATTTTACCGCCGAAACTGATAGTTCTTCCCTCTTTTTCCTCTGATTATTGCCTAAATCCTTCATTATTGTCGAATGCATAATTATATCTTGAATTTCATCTGGATCCACAAACTCATTTCCATTATCGGATTCTCCCGCGCCACTTGACATACTACTAGTACTTTTTGCACTATTATTCTTGCGTTTTGACGTGCTATTTCTCGCATTCATGTCGCGTTCGATGTCTGCATAATTGGTCTCAATATAATCCAAAATATTATTTTCTATAGCCCATTTGAAGAAATTTAATTGGCCGATAGTAGTTTCCATGCATTTTTCATCGTCATACGGTATTGTGGTGCGAGTTCTTCGACAAAACGGGTCAAATCTTTTTTTACTGTAAGCTTTTAATTTGAGTTTATATTCCTCATAGACTTTGAAGCGGACCATTTCTTTTTTTTTCGTGTAAATTGAGATGGATTCAATATCATATACGGTATAAAACATTTTGGCATAGTTGGTGACGAACCAGTCGACAATTCGTAAGGAAATTTTCGATTCTCCATTTATGATTTTCATCATTTTTTGAAAATGGGATTTGTCGTGATAAAATTCTCGGAGATTTTCCATGAGAAGATCGTTTTGAGTTGGAATTTGTTGGGAATTAAATGCATACATTTGTATTTATTTTTATTATGAAGTTTATAAGAATAAATACGATGGTTTTATATCTTTTTATTGGGAAAATGATTATTTTTTATGGAAATTATTGCAATCGTTTTTGAAAAGTGATAATAATAAAAAATAGTATAAAGATACCCAAATAATTATGTTGAAAAATGAATAACATTTTTATTCATATGACATTTTATCAATAGTAAATACAATATCATCATATCTATGTTTATTTGGTCTTAAATCATATATTTTAATGTATTTTTGTAAATTATCTGGAACTGAATTCATGAGAGTATGAATCCAGGACCAAGATTGAACATCTTCAATAATTAAAATTCCGTCATCTGTCATAATTTGAGAATATAATTGAATAAATTTTATCATACTTTCTAGTGTATGAGGTCCATCATCTAACATAAAGTCAAACTTAATATTTTTACTTAAAAAAGTATTATAAAAAAAATTGTCGTCATATGCATCGGTTGATGTATATAAAGTAATTTTTTCATTATTTTTGATTTCATCCCAAACATCATTAATATCCATAATATCTAATCCATAAATATTAGCATTTGTGAAAAAATCACTCCATAATTTTATACTACCTCCTTTATATATTCCAACTTCTAATATATTTTTTGCGGTTTCTTTTTTGTTTATTAATAAATTTTGATAAAGAGGTAAATAAGAATGTATTGTATTTTTATCTGTTCTTAAATTATCGGCTAATTCTACTAGATCCATAATAAATATTATTTGAAATAGAGTTATAATAATATTTATATCTTTTTATTGGGAAAATGATTATTTTTTATGAATAAACCGATAATTTACTTCCCAATTCTTTGTAGGTGAATCCATTGTATGGGGTTTTATTTTCTAGGGCCTTTGTGAGTGTTTTGTCGCTCATTTTGAGTCGTAATAAGCAATTGTATTTACATGAAAATTCATTGACCATATTATTTGATGTATCAAATTATTATTAATATATTAATATTAAAAAGAATATAAAGAAAATACTTATAATATAAGTATACTCCTACCATGACAGACACTATTAAATTAGTTACTTGTAAAAAAGAAGGCTGTAAAAATAAAGAATTTTTGAATTTTTATTGTAAAAAACATCAGATATGTATATTTTATGATGAAACAATTTGTTCTGGAAAAATTCCTTGTAAAAATTACATTAGAGGATGTAGAAATCAATTAGATGCAGATTATTGTAAAAAAAAATGCGAATCATGTTTGAAAGAAGAAAATGAAAAAAGTAAATTACGTCGTGAAAATATTAAAAAAATAATAGAAAATATTCCAGAAGATTCAGATATAAGAATATGTTCCCATTGTAAAAAAGAAAAAATTAAAGAAGAATTTATTGGAGAAAAAAATAATATTACAAAATCATGTAAACAGTGTCGTGAAAAATATAAAGAAAATGATAAAAAAAAGGATAAAGAACGGAGAAAAGAATTAGCAAGAATTTCAGAAAGAAAGCCAGAACGTAAAGCAAAGAAAAAATTATGGGAATTATCTAATCCAGATAAAGTAGAACAAAAAAATAAAAAATATAGAGCAAATAAAATAGTTGAAGATGTTAATAATTATCTAGAAAAAAATGCAAAAAATATGAAAGAATGGCGTATTAAAAATCCAGAAAAAGTTAAAGAAATAAATAATTCAAATAAATCAAATGTAAATTATAATTATAATGTTTATAAAAGAACCGCATATATAAAAGGATTAGAATTTAATATTGATAAAGTTTTTTTTGAAAATATTATAAAAAATAAATGTGAATATTGTGGAGATGTTTCTAATGAAAATTTTAATGGAATTGACAGAAAAAATCAATTATTAGGATATAATGAAAATAATTGCGTATCCTGCTGTAAAATGTGTAATTTATTAAAAGGATGTTTAGATTTAACTACTTTTATTAAAAGAGTATTTCATATATTATATTTTCAAAATAAAATTCAAAATTATTATTTTTATCCAGAATGTTTTTCTGATGGATTAAAACAATCTTTTATAGAATATAAAAAAAGAGCTATTTCTAAAAACATAGATTTTTTATTATCAAATGAAGATTATAATAATATAAGTTCAAATAATTGCTATATTTGTAATAAAGAAAATTCATCAATAAATCAAAATGGAATAGATAGAATTAATAATGATGAATCTTATTCCATGCATAATTGTAAAGCATGTTGTAGAGAATGTAATTATATGAAAAAAAATTTTGTATTAGAAGATGTTTTTAATAAATTTATAAAAATATATAATATTTGGAATTCAATAGAACTTCCTCAAATGGAAATGCAAAATATTATATTATTAAAAAATAATAATAAAATAAATAAAGATATTTTATTAAAAAATAAAGAAATAAAAAAAGAAAAAAAAATAGAAAATGCAAAAAATTTTTTAGAAAGTATTTTATAATTTTTTAATTATATAAAAGGGGGGTGTATAAATCTTACCCATCCATTTTACTTCCTTACCATAATATGTAGTTAATATTTATATTAAAATAAATATTAAATAAGAGAGTACATAAAAATAATAACATAAACCGTTTAATTGGAATCTCGACTACCCCTAAGTTTCCCTAGGGGGATGGACTGTATCTTAACCCATCTCAGGTTGCTTAGACCTTTCAACAATGAGCGACTACCGTTCAGTCTCTGACGGCTTGGTATAGACTAGCAAAAAAAATCGTCCTTAACCAATAACCATGCGGATTGCCCAATCCTTAACATTATTACTATACCCAAGTTCTATTCTTGGCCATGTAAAGGTTTCCCAATTACACTTAGTAGTTAAGGCTCTAAGGGTTTCCCCGAACAACAAGTAATCTTGCTTCTGTATCTTTTCAGACACAAAAACTAGCAACTGACTATATTCCAGGAGTCAAACTGAAGTTTCCACAAACATTGCCTGGTTGTTTGTGGCAGGTTGCTTTTCTGCACTATTCTTGTAATTAAACACATGAACAAACAATTCATGTATAAACATAAGTTTAATGCGACGCCAGCCATGCCGGACATAACTCTTAACCATTTTACCCACCTAAGTTTCCCTAGGGGATGGACTGTATCTTAGACCGTCTATGGTTGATTAGACCAATTATTGACGACCAACACCCGTTCAGTCTCTGACGCCCTACCATATCCTATCATAACGGAGTTAGGTAGTAAGCATGCGAGTTGCCCAATCCTTTTAATTATTACTATACCAAAGTTAAATCTTTGCCATATAATTCTTTCGAATTATACTTAGTATAAAAGGCTCTAAGGGGTTTCTCGAACAACAAGGTGTTTTGCAAAATTCCAATGCTTTATATGCAAAGAATTTCACTAACTGCTGACATATTTTGTGAGTGTCTAACCATTTTTTCATAGAACCATTGCTCACATAGTTCTATTGGGCAGTTTTTCAACGCATTAAGAGAGTTTACGTTATAGTTAACAGCGTAGACACGGACCTTAGCAGTGTTAGTACCAAGGACAGTGGGGGCAGAGAGAACGAGTTGGAGGACAGCGTTATCAATGCGGGAGAAATTGCAAGATCCAGAGGGCTGTAACTCTTCGGGTCTCAAGGCGAAAGAGTACACGTTAATACCGGTATCTGGATGTCTAGTATGGTGTTGGAAAGGTTGAACAACATCGAAATAAGATCCTTCGCGTTCAGAGAAACGATCTTGACCATTGAGTTGCAACTTAGCAGTGACGCAGGGATTTTCACCCCAGCAGTGGAGATCCTTGGCAGTCTCGGCAAGAACGAAGGTACCAGCATCAGAGACAGTGGATCCAGTAGGTCCACCAGTATTTCCAACGGTTGCGAAAGGATTAAAGTTGCCACCGGCAGATGACCAGTCAGCATTAGCTCCAAGAGTGGAAGCATCAGCAGCACCAGGCATCTCAAAGAGACCGGATCCAGTAACAAAAGCATTTGCACCAGAAGTCTCAGCAGGTCCACCGAAAGCATGTATAGCAGGAGGAAGAGCATCGATGGCATCGGTGTAGTTGAAAGGTTGAGCACCGAGAGTCTTGAAAAGAACACTATCGGATTGGAGAGAGGCACAATAATCAACGTTGGCATCAGGTTGGACAACCCAGATGAGCTCCTTGCAAGGATGGTTGAAATTCAACTTAATCTTGTTGGAAGAAGAACCGACGGACTCATCACCAGTGAATTGGACCTGCTCAATGAGGTATTCATGAGGATTTTGAGCCATCTTTCTGCGCTCATCAGTGTCAAGGAAAATGTAGTCGACATAGAGAGAAGCAGCAACAAGCGATTGTTGGTAAGCTGCAGTAACAGAGGCAGATTGATTAGAAGTACCAACAAGACTCTTAACAGCCCACAAGCACTCACCAATAGGACGGAAATCAATGTTAATCTTGACTTCGTGATACTGCACATTCACGAAAAACCCTCCCTTTCGGGATATTTAGCAGATAAATCAAATGATTTATCCTGTAATTTATATATTATTTTTCCGTATAAATAATAATTAAATTACAATAGAATAATATTCTATGCGGGATTAGACTATATCTTAAGTTATCATTGTATGTGATAAGCATACTCAAACCCATAACCATTTAGTCGTTGAACCTTACCCATATTCATTATCATATAGAACTTAGGGTCTTGGCTGCTGATTGTCTATTTCAGATGTAATAACATCTTCATACGGGATATTTTTACCATTTCTAAGTTTATTTCTTAGCCATTGTAAACTTTCATTTACAATTTGGTAATCCAAATATTCTTTTTTATTTTTGCAAAATCTAAAAATAGAAACAATATTATTAAAATAATAATGTAATTCAAATTTATCTGATTTATTTCTATTTTCTTTTTTATTTAAAGGTTGTAAATTTGTCCAATGAAAACATATTTTTCTTTCAATTTCATTATTCATATTGAAACTATTAATTGGTAAAATATGATCAATTTCCCATATTTCTCCAAAATTATTCCAATTCATATTTTCATTAAATCTATAAGAAATCCAATTTTTAAAAAAATCTAAATTACATCCTATTAATATTAAATATGAAGTTTTTCTATTTTGTAAAAATTTTTGCATTTTACTTCTTAATACTTCCTTCATCTTAAAATTAATATCTATTTTTCTTTTTTCTTTAATTTTTTGTTTTCTTATTGGTAAATAATTTATATTATTCTGTTTGATTTTTTCTTTAATATCTTCACGATTTCTATATTCTTTACGTTGAATTAAAATAGATTCTCTGTTAATTTCTCTATATTTTTTATTTTTTTCATTTAATATTTCTTTATTTTTTTTATAATAATCTTTTGAATTATTATTTATTATTTCTTTATTTAATTCTCTATAATTTTTTCTACAATTTTTACAATCATATCTTAATCCATCTTTTGAAGATTTTAATTTACCAAACATACAAATATCTAATTCTAATTTACATTTACAACAAGTTTTTAACATTTTACATAATAAATAATAATATATTTATTTTTATATTATTTAAGAATATTTTTTAATACGTCTTTAAGAGTTTCCAGCAATTTGATTATGTTGCTACAAAATACTAAATAAATTACCAAAAAAATTTATACCTGACATTTTTGATAATTTATTTAGTATTTTGTAACTAGCATCTGAGAGTAATAAAACAATGTTTTATTCTGAGTCTACAACATATTTTTCCCAACGCATTGCTCAGATACTTTGGGATGGATACTTTTCTGCCCTGCAGTTTTCAAGGCAATCAAAGGAAGAGCAAGACCGGGGTTCTTGCAAAACCAGAATTGGAGGGGGATGTAAAGAGTGGTCTCAGGAAGAGCCTTACGAGGGGCGCAAACTTGAGCAGGTCCACCATTGGAAGCGCAGGGACCAGAAACGTCGGCGAAGGTGGGATCAGTGATGTAGGTGAGCTGAGTGGTGTGACCAACCATCTTGTAGTAACCTTGTAATTGCTCGGAAGACATGGTGAGTTGATTCCAGATATGCATCCAGTCACCATATTGACGATCAATTCTTTGGCCACCAATTTCAACCTCAACTTGAGCGATAAGTTGCTCACCGGGGAAATCTAACCAACGGGCATACACACCGTCACCGCCGGTGGGAACCATACTTTGGTTAATTTCGGGGAGAGTAACTTGGAGGTAAGTTCTGTAGGCAAGGTCACCATTTCTGGAGATAGTGCAAGTAACTCTGCGACCGAAATCAGCTTGACCAGAGAAAGTCTGCTCAATAGATTCCATAGCAAAGTTAGTATGTCTGCGGTAAGAGATCTTCCAGAAAGTGATTTCGGGGGTTCCAGTTAAGAAAACATCTTGGGCTCCGTAAGCCACGAGTTGCATTAAGCCACCAGCCATTTTTTGTCAGGTATATACTTCCAAAAGAAAAAAATTTGGAAATAAATCGCTAAATAATAATTTAATTCAATTTAAATTATCATTTATGCTTACACTAGCAAAATCATTTTTTTGTGTATAAAAGCAGATTTTTATTAGCAGTAATCCAGCAGTAATCAAAAAAAGTACAATTGTAATTAAAAACACAAAATAATAAATTAAAAAAAGAATATAAAGACGTATGCCCTCCTAAAAATGGAAAATCAAACGCGAAATATGCTTATGTTATAATATATAATTCTCCTAAAATATATATAAAAATAAATTCAAAAACTTATTATAAAATATATGAATGAATTCGAAGAAAAACGTTGCAAAACAATTATCAAAAAACAACACTATTGATGAAAAACATACAGAAATGATGAACCATTTTCGTGAATTAGAAGAAACCATAATTCCTCAATTAAAAATTGAAAAGGAAACTCTTAAAGGAAAATTAAAAAATGTACCAAAAACAGAAATTGATTTAAGATTAGATATAAAAGATAAAATTAGAGAATTAAATGAAAAAATATCTTCTCTAACCAAAGAAAAAGAAGAGTATTTATTAAAAAATTCTGAATTAATATATAATTATTTTAATGATATTAAAAAAATTTCTAATGGAAATAATAAGAAAAATTTCAATAAATTAAACAGCTTTTTCAAAATTAAAGAAGTTCAAACGGAAGATCAAAAACAAGAACAAGAAATAAATAAAAATATTCATCAAAAGTATTGGAAAAATGTCAAAAATGAAATAACTAATATTCAGGATTTTGTAGTTCCATCGGATATATGTGAATATTGCAAAAATGGTGAGATGATACCACAAGATGAAGAGGGAATTCTTATATGTAATAATCAACAATGTGGTAAATTTATTGCGTATATTGTTGAAAATTCTAAACCGGCAAATAAAGAACCACCAAATGAGGTGTCATATACCGCATATATTCGTTTGAATCATTTTAAAGAAATTTTGTCGCAATTTCAGGCAAAAGAAACCACACAAATTCCCGAAGAAGTTATACAGGCAATTAGAGACAGAATTAAAAAGGAGAGAATAACAGATATGGCTGAATTGAATTATGATAAAATGCGCGAAATTTTAAGAAAATTGGGATTAAATAAATATTTTGAACATATTCAATATATTAATTCAATTTTTGGAATTAAACCGCCAATAATGAATGAGCAATTATATGAGACACTTTGTGTATTGTTCATAGAAATACAGAAACCATGGGCAATGCATTGTCCTCCAAATAGAACAAATTTTTTTAATTATACATATACACTTTATCAATTATGTGTATTATTAGGACAAACACAATATTTACCATATATTCCTCTTCTCAAAGATAGAACAAAACAATTAGAACAGGATATGATATGGAAAAAAGTGTGCGAAACTCTAGATTGGGTATTTTATCCGTCAATATAGAGGTTATATAGTTTTATTAGTCATTTTTATTGCGATATAGAAAATAATTACAAATACAACTAAAATAAAATATTTGGTATCAAAATTTTGACAGCTATATGTTTGACCATATTTTTCTTTTATTACTCCAGTTTTTGAACATTGATATTTGGCGAAAAAATAATATGCGCCAAATATGATAATTATTGCTAGAATGTCTCCGTATTTTATCATTTATATGTATTATAATATATTTTATTTTATTCTATTTTCGTAAGTATATAAACAAATAATATATAAATCCTATGACAAAAATGAAAAATATCATTTTATAATAGTCATTACAATTATATTTTCTTCCATATCTTCCAGTAATATAACCTTTTTTATAACATTCGTAATGTGAAATAATATATAAAATTACCAATATACAACCTAAATAGAGTACATTAGTATATAAATCAGTTATATTCATTTTATATATAATATATAAAAATATATTATGTATTAGATGGTTCTAAGTAGTTTATGCTCCAGGAAATTTGACAAGATTGAAACCTAAACCGAGTCCAGCGCCTTGACGAACAGATGATCCCATAGAAGGAATAAACACATCTAAGATACTAAATGTGGCGGCGGCAGTTAAAGAAATTAATAAGATTTCCTCAACATTCAAGGATTTTTTGGGAACAACTATTGCGACGATGGCAACGATAAAACCTTCAACAAGATACTTGATGATTCTTTTAGTTAATTCTTTGAGATCAAAACTCATTTTTATATATTATATCAAAATAAAAAAATAATTAAATAAATAATCCTAAATATTTTATTAAAAAAAACATATAAACAAAACACATAAATATATACATATATTCCTAAATGTCATTTGAGAAGAAAACTTTACCCAACGGAAAACCAAATCCTAAATACGTGGATTTATGTGATGAAGATAAGCCAATCGCTGGTCAAAAATTTGTATGTATGTCTTTTATTTCACCTGAAAAAATTTTAAAGAAACGTGAAGTTTATTTATTTGATGAATTTGTTAAGCAATGGGATTTTACTAAATCAATGGAAAAATATTCTGAATTTTTGAATTTTATTGCATTTAAATATAATTTAGATATTGAGAAATTAATGGGAGATTATAATGAATTTATTAAAGAAGAATCTACTCGTCTTAAATCACAGACGGTGGAAGATGATTATAAGACATTTTTGGATAAACATGAAGATCGTCTAAATGAAAAATTTAATCGCGATCATTCTTTCCAAACTTCAGTTCGTGGATTGAAGGTTAGAGGTGCATTTGCTACACAAGATGAAGCTGAAGCAAAATGTAAGAGTTTAAGAGAAGGCGATCCTAATCACGATATATTTGTGGGTCCAGTTGGAGTTTGGATTCCCTGGGATCCGGATGCTTATAAGACTGGAAAGGTTGAATTTATGGAAGAGGAATTAAATCAATTACATCAAGAGAAGATTAAGAATGAGTTAAAAGCTAAACAGGAATTTGAAAATCGCATTAAGGAGACGAAAAAGAAGGCTATTGAAGAGAATATTAAGATGGCGGAAAAGAGCGGTAATGCACTCACTCAAACAATGGATGAAAATGGTAATTTAATAGGTGTTAAAGATAATATTGATTTTGAAAGTAGAGAAGTTGCCGAAAAAGATACGGCTGATGTAAATGCCGAACTGGTTAAGGAGGCTTTATCTAGAATGCAGACATAAAATTGATATTATTTTATAAAAGTATTTAAAATATATCCCAAACTAAAGCAAAATATAAATAATTATTTCTTATAATTATTTATAATATATTTATCTTAATTGCCTTAGAATTATTTTATTACTCTATCTGCTATTATAATGACAAAATTTAAAAAGAATAAGAAAAAATCTCATTGCATTGGCTATGATTTTAAATTTTGTTGGATTAAAAATAAGTATTTGAATAATAAATTTATGAAAAAAATAGATAAATTACCATACACCAAATTGCTTCCAAAAAAAGTAAAAATTATTGAAAAATCAGAAAATATCGAAGATTATATGATTATGGATTTATTTTCGGATTTAACGATTTCTAATAAAACAATTGATGAATATAATGATTTAATAAAAAAATCAAAATCTCAAGAAGATTTATCATATCTTATCCAGCCAGATGAATTTATAATTTTTACAAATAAAAATGAACATCCAGTAATATATGAAACTGATGAGGATGAATTTAATTTTATATAATATAAATTTATAAAATCAAAAAAATAACTATGTATTATGACATAATTTTTTTATGCAACAACGGGAAAAGAGGGCATCATAGCAATACCACAAATTCCCTCATCATTTGAACTTTCAGAACGTGCAATCTTAACATATCCATCATCCCCCCAAGAAGTAGACCAACTATTCTTAACTAACCAATACTTTACTTCATTTTCTTCACCATATCCAACAATTAAAACTCCGTGATCTAAATTAGTTCCACAACTGGAAGAAGTAAGAACTCCACTAGAATATAACTGGAAATATCGAGTGTCGGCTTCAATAGCAATAGACACGGGTTGTCTGGAAACAGCCGATTTAAGAGCAATTTGATCATTTGGAGTGACATCAAAACACGAAGTAACTTTAACCACTGAAGAACACTTTTTACATGTCCCAGCAGTCATAGTAGTTCCTGATGTATAAGGATAATCGGTGTAATTACATTGGCCATTTTGCTCAACATATTTAAATGCCCCATCCATTAATCCACCATTGCATCCATGAGAACCGTATGAAACTCCAGTTGCACAATCAACTAACTGTTGTTCAGACAGATTAGTTAATACATTCTTTGAAATTGCCAAAGCACCTTCAATTGCACCGGTCGCGGAAAATGCCCAGCAAGACCCACACTGACCCTGATCCTTAACTGAAGTAACTGCCCCCTTATATCTCCAATCAATACTATCAGGAACACTGGATAAATGAGCGGAATATGGTTGACAGTTTGAACTAGAACCAAACCCAGTTCCTATATTTTTAGCAACACCAAAATTTAATAACTTTTTATATTCATCATTTGTTAAATCTGCGAACTGATTAATTCCCAATGTAAAATTTGAATTGGCATCCGAATTATGAGAATTAATAAATTGCAAATTATCCTTAAATACAGCATATCGATGCTCTAATTCTTCTGCTGATAAATATACACGGCGAAATCTATTCTGAAAAAGAGAAAATTGATGCCAGTTACCGTCATCAATTAACCCGCCAACTGAGGTAATTTGAATAGGGGAAGAATAACCCGATAAAAAAAGAGTTAATAGAGTAGAAATAATTAAAAAATTAGACGACATTTTATAGATAAATAGATATAATGTATATAATATGTGATATACATTATATATTATGTAATCTTTATGTTGTTATAATAAATTATTTTTTATGAGTAATAGATTTTTTCTTTTTACTTTTTATTTTTTTAGTTATATTTTTTTCCCCACCTTTATTTTTGTTTGTCGTTTTTTTATTAGACGATTTTATTTTTATATTTTTTTTTATTGTAATCTTTCTATTAAATTTTTTTCTTTGTTTTTCTGGTGTCTTCTCTTTTTCAACCATTAATTCTAAATGATATATTGTTTCCGGCGAAAGTTGATTGCAATGATCTGCTCCTAATACATTAAAATTAGGTCTAACAGGTAGTATAAATGAACTCACATATTTTTGTATTTTTTCTGGAATAGCAACCATATTAAATACTTTTGAACCTGGTATAGGTTTATCCCAAAAAAAAGACGGTTTATCAACTAAATAAATTGTTCCACCCGGTCCTAGAATTTTTACTAAGGGACCTCTCCCGTTTTCTTTTAGCCACTCTCTAATATATGTATTTCCTTGCCAACTTGACGGCGCATTATCTTTGCATTCAAAAAATTCATTTAAATCTGTAGGATTTAAAGAATCATATTCACTCATATTTCTTGAAATCTTTAAGGATTGGCAAATATATTGTCCATTTAAGTGCAAAATAAATCTTCCCTCGTCTTCAGTATTCGGCTCATTCAAATAATCTCCAATTGAAACTTGTGTATTCTCATAAGAATCATATGCCATATTTGTTTTTTTAAATGTAAGAGGATTATTAGATTCTAAAGGCAATTGAGAATGTTCATTATATTTTGTTTTTATATTTACATCATTAGTTGTCGCATTATTTCTATTTTCCATTGCAAAATTATAATTGTCTTCATTTCTTATCAATTCTGTTAAAGGAGTGGCATTATCCTGAGGATTGCGCATTTCATTACCATTTGAAGTATTATAAAGAATAAATCCTACGGGAGGAGTGCATTTAATCATTTCCGTTTCATCTAATATTATCGAATCAAAATTTATGGCATCCGTAAAATCAACGTTCCATAATTTTGCATAACTAAAATTAACATTTTTTAAATTTGTATCTTTTAAATGCATATTATCTAAAGTAGCACCTTCTAAACTAGCCTCTTCTAGATTAGCTCTTTTTAAATTTATATGTTCCATTGTAGCATCTCCAAAATTAGCATTACGTAAATCAGCCCCTTTAAAATTAGTCATTGTTAAGTCAGTAGCCATTAGTTTTGCATCTTGTAAATTTGCTTCCTCTAAATTTGTACTGTCTATTATAGCCTCCTCTAGATTAGCATTTTTTAAATTAGCTCTATTTAACTCAGAATTAATTAATTCGGCTAAATTTAAATCGGCATTTTTTAAATTTGCATTAGTTAAACTACTTCCTACTAATTTTGCCCCGCGTAATAGAGTATTTTCTAATGTTGCATTAATTAACGTAGCTCCGTCTAAACTAGCATCATCTAAATTTGCACTGTCTAAATTGGCGCTATTTAAATTTGCACTTATTAAATTTGCACTTTCTAAATTAGCATTTTTAAGATTAGCCCCATTTAAATTTGCACCTTCCAAATCTGCACTTTCTAAATCTGCACCTTCCAAATCAGCATTAGGTTTTATTTCATATCCATTTACAGTTCTTATATTATTCATTACATATATATAATGAATAATATATATATTATTATTATTATTCTGTAGCGTAATAGTAATCACTATCAATTATAGTTCCATTTTTTACATATCGACTCATTTTACTTGTGGATATATTTTCCATTTCAGCGGCAGTTGCAATACTTGCCCATTTTCCCAACAGTTCATTAGTTTCCGTTTTTCTCTTATACACACTTTTTCCATTTACGACCTTTTTGTAATTTTGAGTTTCATTCTTTTTTGGTGATAGTCCATAATAACCTTCATTACTTCCATATTCTGTCCAAACAACCGATTTTATTGCATAAGGGCATTCATTCAAATATTCTTTAAGTTCATTCATTTCTTCACCATGGATTTCTTTTCCTACTGTTTTTTTCCAATTTTGATATTCATATAATAATACAGAATTAAGGATTTTTCCACTATCGGAAAATGTACATTCTTGAAAAATAAAAGTTTCTGCGTCAGAATTTAATTTGATTTTTTTATATTCTACTGGTTTTAATGAAATTCCAATATATCCACGATGAGCACCTTTAACTCTATCTTGTTTAAATCTATTATCCATATATTGTTTTAATGCATGAAATATTTCTTTTGTGGGTTTTTGTTGATTCCAAATTCTAAATCGTCCCTCTATATTAGTAGATAATTCTTTTTCTTCACTACTAAGTATGCAACATTCATCTATAAATTGATTAAATCTAAAAGTATTATTATCACTTTCTGGTAGTAATAAATTATAATTTATAATCGGATTCTGATTTGTGTTCTGATTCTTATTATTATTTTTAATTAAGGTACTATTTTTATTTATGGTAATATTTATGTTATTATGCAAATATATTTGTTCAATTTCTTTATTTTTTTCTTCTAGTTTTTCTTTTAAATAAATTACTTCTACTTGTGATTTTTCAAATTTTGAATTTAAATCATCAATATCTTGTTGCAATTTTTTTATATAATCTTTACATTTAGCGTTGTGATTTTCAAGTTCTTCATTTCTTTGTAAAAGAGTATTAAAATTTTCAATACTATATGTTTTAGATTGAATAATAGTTTTTATTCTATTTATTAATTTTTCTATTGTAAATTCTTCATTATATGCAATTAATTCTACACTAATTTTACCATTAATATAAATACTTCTAATTTGTTTTTTTATTTCTTTATCATTTTTTATAAGATTTTCAATTTCAACTTTGTTTTGTACTTTAAATGCATGAATTAAAATAAAATTATTAAATGTTTTTCTATGTTCACATATTCTAGTGCCCAAATTATTTGTTTGTCCAAATTTAATAAGAGTTTCTTTCTCATCATTTGTATTTTCTATTTTTCCCAAATAAATACATTCTGTATTAACTGGAAATTGAGAAATAATTGCTTTTTCAATTCCTTTTTCTTTTTCTTTTCTTAATAAAAGTTTTTCTTCTTCAGATTGAAATAATAAATTATCTTTAATTTTTAATTGATTTTTTAAATCAGTTGTTTCCTCTTCTAATGTCTCGTGTAAAATATCTTCAAGATGTATATAATAATTATGAATATCAGATGCTTTTTTTGTTTGTGCTTTTAAACACAAACATTTAAAACAACTAATAGTTAAATAATATTTTTTTATATTTTGACCACCCCATTTTTTAGGTTCATCATTTTCTTTAGTTTTTTCTGCAACATTAATATCTGTATTTTCTTGCTTATCTTGAAGGTTAACCGATAAAATATAATCTGTATTAATAACAAAAAATTTTTCTAATAATGATAAACATTTTTGTTTTGATGAAAATTCAAGCCATTTCCATATATTATCCAAATCTATTATAAAATCTTTATTTTTATCATAGTGTAAATAACAATAAAAACTACTAATAAATAATTGTTGTTCATAATTGGAAAATTTCTCTTTAATTTTAATCAAAAATTTGTTATTATAAGTATTAGATAACTTTGTTATAGGATTATTCTCTATGAGTTCTGTAATATTTAATTCTTCTGTCATTTTATTTTTAATAATATATTAATATTATTTTTATAATAATATTGTTATGTCTTTAAGTCGTTTATTATTGATTTTATTTTTAGAAATGATTGCTTTTAAAAATTAAAAGCAACATAGAACATTTACCATTTGGATTTTTTTACTATAATTTGCTGTCCCGCATTTTTCTTTTTTGATTTACTCGGGTCATAAGCCTCATCTTCGTCATCTGAACCCATATTTTTGGAAATTTCCCAGAATTCTTTTGAGCCCAACTTGAAATCGGGGCGATTTTCTGCCTTATACCAAAAAATTTGGTCAGTTATTGAATTTGATTTCGCATTATTATTAATAACTAGACATTCATAATTTTGTGTTGACTGATCCATAATACTGCAAAAAGAATCCAACGTTGGAAACATAGAAGCATAATTTTCCCATATTTTCTTTCTATTAACAGCATATGGTTCACGTAATATAAAAACATAATCAATATTAGTACGTAAATTGGGTGGAATACCCAATGGATATTGCATTGTGATGATGAGCATACATTTCCAATGTCTCCCGTTCATAAATAGAGCCCTCATCATGGTATCTCTTGCCCATCCGGCATCATATAAGCAGTCATCTAAGATGACAAATGTGCGTGGGTCAATAGTAGTTCTTTTATACATTTCCATTTCTTTTTGCATTTGCTTAATTACCATTTTTTGTCTTCTCAATAAATTTTCAATAAGAACCGTATTATATTGGTCATGAATAAATAGTTTAGGAACCATGGCTGAATAAAACCCATTTCCTGCTTCAGTTCCGGAAATAACAGTTCCTAAAGGGACATCCTGATGATGAAAAAGTAAATCTTTTACTAAAAATGATTTACCAGTATCACGTCGTCCTATCATAACGATAACTGGCCCTTTATTTTCATGAGGCTTAAATGTGATATCTCTCATGTTAAATTTTCTTAGTTCTAAAGTCATTTTAGATATATAAAACTAACGTATATTAAAAAAATAAGAAAATAATTTATATTTTTAGACATAAAAAATATGAAAAGGATTCGTTAAACATATAATAAATAATTATTTTACATATTATATTAAAAAATAACACTAATTTATGTCTAATAAAAAATTAAAATTATCTACAATTAAGGATGATAAATTTACTATAGTTCCTATAGAGCCTATTTCTTTAGATTTATCTAGTTTAGAGAAATCTTTTATACAAAATGAAGAAGAAGCTGAAAAAAATTATAATCCATTTAAAATAAAAGAAATACAAACGTATAATCCGATTCATAAAATAATATTTAAAAATCAGCCAACAGAAATAATAAATACTTATGTTCCTGATACAAAATATCAATTTTTAGATGAAAATACAGTTATTGATAAAAATAATAATAGAATAAATATACCAGTTTTCATTAAATATTCTCCAATTCTTAATGCATGTAAATATACCGTAAGTTATTATGATTTTAATACACAAAATTTGTTGCATCTTCCAAAATTAGATCAAAATATTTTTCCTAAACAAGATAGTATTTATAATTTTTCATATGTTGATGGATTTTTTTGTTATTTATGCAGTAAATTATTAAATAATCATAATTGTAAAAATATGATAGATTATTACGGTTCTTATTTATGCATTCAAGAGAAATTCAAAATAAATATTTCAGACGATTTTTCGTATTTATCATCTTATTCCGAATTTTTTAAAAATAATAATAAGTATTTTACTTTTTCATATTCATCATCTTTATTAAATACTTATGGAACTAATAAAAATAAAAGCCCTCTAGAATTTGAAGATAATGATATGGATAATGAAATAGAATTAGAATTTGATAAAATAGATCAGACAGTTCGATCTAATAATAAAATATGCATTCAAGAATATTCTAATAAAGATACACAAGATGAAAATTTATTGGATATAAATGATTTAATAGAGAATAAAGGAGAAGAATTACTTATTAATGAAAAAAATAATAATAATATATCAGAAAATAATGATATTTTAAGCGATACGGATAGTTCACAAGATATGGAATCTGATAGTGAAGAAAATACGGATTATACTAGTGATAATAGCGATAATGATAGTGAAACTAAATCAACAAATACAGAAAAAACAGAATACACTACAGATAATAGCGATATTGATAGTGAAGATAATAACGATAAATTATTATCATCAGATTCGTCATCCTCCGTCGATTCAGATGAAATGCAAATATACGCATATATTGATAACTTTCCAGTTCAAATGATATGTCTAGAAAAATGCAAAAATACGGTAGATTCTCTTTTTATGGAAGATAAAATATCAGAAGAATTAGGATTATCATTTATGATGCAAATAACATTTACCCTTTTAATATTACAAAAAGTATTTCATTTTACACACAATGATTTACATACAAATAATATTATGTATGTTGAAACTGAGTTGGAATTTATATATTATAAATACAATTCTGTAATATATAAAATACCTACATATGGATATATATTTAAAATTATTGATTTTGGTAGAGCAATATACAAATATAATGGAACAGTTTATTGTAGTGATTCATATTCAAAGGGAGAAGATGCGCATACATTGTATAATTTTAAACCTTTTTTTAATAAAAATATGCCCATATTAGAACCTAATTATAGTTTTGATTTGTGTAGATTAGGTATTTCAATATATGATACATTAATGGAACCTGATATAGACATAAAAAACTTAGATAAATTTCAAGAGTGGATATATAGATTATGTTTAGATGACAGTAATAAAAGTATAATTTATAAGAAAAATGGAGATCCAAGATATTCAGGATTTAAAATGTATAAAATGATTGCACGAACAGTTCATAATCATACTCCTGTTGCACAATTAGAAACTCCCGTTGTAAAATCTTTTATAGAAAGAAATGATATTGATCTTAATAATGCACAATTAATTGATATTGATAAAATACCAATCTATATATGATGACTAACCTCTATTTACCTGGTCTGAAAGAGGCATGTCTTTAACCTGAATTATGCTATGCACAATTCAGGTCCTCACCTGACAATAAATTGTCAGGTGATTAAAGATTAAAGTTTAACATCAACAAAATAATCAGTTTTTTTAAATACAGATCCACAACCATTACATTGACATTGACTTTCATTTATAATAAAAAATCTTCCGCCAGAATTTGGAACAGAATCAGTATTTTTCATACATATAGGACAATTATAATTCACATATTTTATATTAGATTCCCAATCGCAAAATGAGAAGAAAAAATTAAAGATAGATTCAAACATTTCTCAAATAAATATAATTAATACAGGTAATTATATTTATATCATTTTATAAAATACTTTATTCAAAATCCAGGAGCATCAGTAAAGACCTGAGTAGTGGCAGGATTTAAAGTAGAATTATTTGTGACAACATTAAAAAATTCATTAACGTTATTATTATAATAAAGCATTAAATATAAACTGGCTAGAGAAGATATAAAAACTATTCCAGCATCACGAATAACGTATTTAATCGGTTTCATTTGTTTGTCAACAAATTTCATATCAATAAACTTAATTGCGCAAAATAATCCGACAACTAAAAAAACAATTAAAAATAGCTTTTCCATATTATAATAATAATTTACAATTAAGTATTCTAAATATAACGAAATCCTCAAAAATTTACATTTCATCAAATTCCAAAATAATATTATCTTCTCCACTAGTCTTTTTAGAATTAGAACCAGAATCAAAAAAATCAAAATCATTTAATTCGACGACTTCATCGGATATATGTAATTCTGGCATATCATCGTCTGAATCCGAATCTTCTTCATATTCCTGCATTTTTCTTTGATTTGTTCTTTCCATACTAATCTTCTCTAGATTCTCAATAGATTTTGGTGTAGTAACTTCAGTTTTCTTTCCGTCACCTTCTAAAACAGAATCTGTATCATTAAATGAAAGTCTGGTTACTACAGGAGAATTATCAATATTTTTAATAGAAGGAACAACTTCCGGAAGAATATCCTCTTTATTTGGAGGTAAAACAATTTCATCTTCTTCTTTCTTTTCTTCTTCACTCGATTTTGAATCTTCTCCATCCTTCTTATTTTCACCTCCACCAGCTATCTTAGAATCCTCAATATTTTCAATAATAACCTCTTCTTCTTGTTCAACACTTTCGTCTAAATAGGCACGAATGATAGATTCTGTTGGAATACTATCGCGTATTGTGATCATAATACATTCCTGAATTAATTGTTCTAACTCACGATTATTTTTTTGTAATTGCAGTGGAGTTACACTCTTCTCGAATAAATAAACATTACTGTATATTTTTCTTGCTGAATGAATATAAACTTTATGTATAAAATTATCTAATTTTGGAATAGAAATATCGATTTTCTTCTGTTTATTTCCCACACGAATACTGGTAAGAACTTTTAACTGAATAATGTGTACACATGTAATTAAATCTTCTAAATAATTACAACCACTGCGCTCAATAATACGTTTTCTTTCTTCTTCAATGATAGTGGCATTCCATTTGGGAATACGAACTAATAAGTTTTGGAAAGTCATTAGATATTTTGTGATTTCATCATTATCGACACACATTTTCCAGGCTTCATTAAAAATAGAGCGAAATCCTTCAATTACTAAAGGAGTAAAAATACTGACTAAACGAGCGCACCATTCGTTTCTAGATTCCTGTAAATTCGATACAACAAAATCGTCCATTATAAATAATATAATCTAATTATAGTATTTATAAAAAAAATCATTTTTTACCGTATAACATATTAAGAATATATAACATCAAAAGTTTTTCGCATCTATATTCTGATTTTATATTATAAAAAGTTATTTGAAATTGTGATATATCTTCTATAGACCATAATTGAGAAGATTTTACAAAATCCATTAAATCTAAACAGGAAATTCCATTTTCATAGAAATCTTCTCCTAATTGAGCCAAAACAATTGGATTTTTACAAGAAATTTCCAGATTATGCATTTTAGAATATATATAATTTTGTTTATCAGTATAATGATCCTTAATATTCATATTTTTATCTAAATTATATTGATGTAAATTCAAAACTTCTCCATTAACAATATAATCAGGAACATATATTTCGCAAAATCGTGATAATATAGGATTTAATAATTTATGTTTATTTTCAACAATAATAAAAAACCGCGTGTTAAAACTAAATAATTCAATACATCTTCTCAATGCGGATTGAGCATCAATTGTTAAAAAATCTGCATTCATCAAAATAATAGATTTAAAATTTACACCGGAATTGGATTGAATATTGGATTTTGCAAAAAATTTTAATTCTTCTCGAATAAATTTAATTCCTTTTCCATGAGAACAATTAACATACATGACATTTTGTTTTATTTTTGTTTTGTCATTTCCATATATTTTATTTATGAAATCGTACACAATTGTACGTTTTCCAGTTCCAGAAGAACCGTGAAATATAATATGCGGTATTTTATTCGTATCTAGAAAATAATCTATTTTCTGTCGAATCATTTGATTAATTGGGAGAAGATCATCATCTATTTTTGCTTTTTCTAGGTCCAAATATAGAGATTTATCGTAAATTTCTTTAGATTCCATTATATGTATATTCAAAAACTTATTTTTATGTGGAATTTTTAATAAAATATATTATTTAATCTTTAATCTTTAATCACCTGACAATAAATTGTCAGGTGAGGACCTGAATTGTGCATAGCATAATTCAAGTTAAAGACATGCCTTATTCTATCTGTCTGATACACCGGTGTATCAGACTAGTAGAATAGA
>JACCDW011322914.1_pt1 | contig 22144 bp, 25 predicted proteins | sample 7449781 | NCBI WGS metagenome assembly JACCDW01 (sample SAMN15323449, study PRJNA562643) | freshwater metagenome | isolation source: river surface water | place: USA:Blue River Watershed | collected 2017-08-18
ACTGCTTCAGGTATTACTGCTTCAGGTATTACTGCTTCAGGTATTACTGCTTCAGGTATTACTGCTTCAGGTATTACTGCTTCAGGTATTACTGCTTCAGGTATTACTGCTTCAGGTACAGTAGCTATTTCTGGTGCTACTGATGCAATAGCAGCTTCAGGTGCTCTTTGTCTTCTTCTTCTCTGTCTTCTGTGTCTGCTTCTTCTTGTTGTAGAAGATGCAGGATTAGAAGTTACTTGTTGTTCCATACTATCTGGTATTTTACATGAATAATTATACTATTTTTTCAATTTTTTATAAAAATTACAAAAAAATAGTATTTAGCATTTCTTTCTAAAATAGCCTATATTTTTCAAGGAAATTCTTACACTTGTCTATTAAACCATAGTTCATAGAATCTGGTAACTCTTTCCATGACATAACTCTGGCACGGATATGTGCCTTCTTTTCAAGTGGCAAATCATTCCATATATTAGTAATAGTCTTATTCATATAGTCAATTAGAGAAGTTGCAAATGCACTAATCCCCTTACAACGTTTATTATCATACATACATTCAATGACGGAATTATAATGCATATTAAATTTTGCGACTGATACATTGTAATGACCTCCACTTTCAAGATAACTATCTAATGTAGCTATCGCTTCTTTTAGAAATGATTCATCAGATGACAAAGGTTTATTTATATAGTTAATTTGACAAAGAAGAGAACCCCTCCAAGTAAGTAGCCATTCTGTACTTGCTCTTCTAAGCATATTTGGATTAAGAAGAGATACAACTAGTCTAATATATAAGTGACACCTAATTTCAATATCATTATAACGATCAAGTTGCTTCCATTTTCCACCTATATCTTCAGTATAGGTATAATAATTATCTAATAATCCTTCTGATGTCCGTGGAGCTGGTAGAGCTGGTACCAATGGTGTCATTAATGGCGCCACAGTTACTTGATCAGGTGTTGAATTATTCATTTGTAAATACTGTTTTTAAGAACAATAATGGGCTCTTTTTTTCAATTTTTTCTTATAAAATTTAATGTCTGCGCCACATCAAAATCTTCACATAAAAATACAAATTCACTACAATTGTTGTGAAGCCGAAGAAATATAGTCCAGCCTTGATCCAAGGTTCCACAGCGGCTGTTGCTGCTATATACATTAAAAATGGCCCTAAAATGAAAATATCAATTAGCCGTATGCCTTGCCACTTTCCTAGGACAGCAGGATTCATCTAATTGTTTTACGCATTTTATACAAGGTTCCGTGGAATCCCTGTATATGTGCCTCTTATATGCGATCTAATGAAATTAGATGACATGAGACTATTAACTAATTCTTCCTGGCTAACTCTAAACCATTCAGTCGGTCTATTATTATTTTCATAGATCCGCTGTTCCGATAAAATCTCCATGATCGCACCATAAATGTCTTCCATTTCTCCTGCAGATTGTACATCAATATTCCATATAATTTCACAGTAATGATTATTTGGAATATTTCTCAATGCCTCTTCCAGATTATTTGTACATTTAATAGACCTCTCGTTTCTTTCAGCTGAACCATCACTTGTTTCTACATAAATATAATATAGATCTGCCATTTTTATTTATAGAGAAGCATAAAAAATATATCAAATTTTTGATTCAATTAAAATACTTTCAAAATTGCAAGAATAGTTATAATTGAACATACAATTGCAATTATAACTACTCTGAATTGTTCAAGCCAACTTTCAAGTGATTTGATCATATAAGTGTCTTGTAGAACATAGCCGAATTTTTTATAGTAATCACGCACACCGACCCCTGCAATAATAGCAATTTTATCATAGCCTGCCTTTGCGGCAATATTTTCCGCAATTGCCAAAAGCTGTCGGCCAATACCACGATGTTGTGCACCTTTGATTTGGCCATCTCCAACTACATTAACTTGACCATATACATGAAGTTCGCGGATCATCGCCGTGCCACCTTTCAATGCGTCAAATACCGCCTTCTGGTCCCAATGACAGAGCCGCAAACGAATAAATCCGATTAGCAAGTCACGATTAGGTCTCGGCATAGAGGCACAGATAAAATATTCCTGCGCACCCGATGCTATAAATTGATGAACATTATATTTAATTTCATTCATATTGTATGATTGATTTCTTATCTCGGAACAGCGAATACATTGGCAGAAGATTCCTTGTTCCTCTGCCTCTCGTGTAACACGGTTCGCAAGATCCGATGTCAGCGTTTCACTTGTAAATCCTAGACGGTCGGCACAAGCCGGTCTGAAATCACGTTGAATACGATTTACTCGTACCCATTTAGGAGTAATCTGTTGCCTATAAATCAGCACATCACGTAGATGCCGACCACCTTCTAGTTCTGCATAAGGCTTCCATCTACCATCTTGTTTCCATTTCTTGATTTCGGTAAAATCTACATCAAGACATGGATAATCCTTCATATAATCGGGTATCAAATCAGGATCATCCTTCAATACCAGTCTATAACACTCCTTATCTAGCTCTGGGCTAGAATTTGGAAGGTCTGTCATAATATGAATCTCAATCTTGAATCCATATTCTTTTAGCAGTCCAATAGCCTTTTTACTATGGGCCACCAGATGTCCGCGGCTTACGCCGCGCAGCAAATCATCATTTGTGTGCTGAACACCCAGTTCAACACGAGTTACACCATAACGACGGAAACGGACAATTTCTTGTTCGTCAATTTCATCTGGGCGTGTCTCTACACCAAGACCTACTACATGTACTGCGGCCTTGGTATTGTATTCTTGTTCTTGCTCCAGGGTTTCTGGAGCTCTTGCCTCACTATTCTGTAGTTCCGAAGAGCTGTTCCAAATATTCGCCGCATAATACAAATCACGAATGAATTGATCAGCAATGTCATGCGAATAGCATGAAAATGTTCCACCAAGGATTCGGAATTCAATCTTGTCCAGCGGATGTCCATTCAGCTCAAGAGCGCGGAATCGTACATGTACTTGCCGCACTGTCTCAAAATCAACGGAGGCCGCACGCTGCACAGCATCTTCATTGCTTAAATATGAACGCGGCATTCCAGGCTCATTTGGGCAAAATTTGCAATTATATTTACAGGAAAAGCGATCAGGCGGCATAACTACCGTCACATTGACAATTCCACTTGCACTGCGAATAGCATTTTTCATAACTGCATAGCGCAGTGGGTGATTCTTGGGATATTTTACAGGATCTGCATCAGATAGCTCCTTGTATGCATGACTTAGCCAGCGTTTTCCAACATTTTGCCGATATTTACGACGAATCTTGGAAATTGCTGAGTCCAAATGTTTATTATTGCTATATGCCTGAGGACCAGCTTCAAGAATATCATTAATAAATTTCTTGGCAATCTCAATGTTTGCCCTAGATTCTAATGTAATATCTTCAATATCCGCCATTTGTTGTTATTTTAAAGTAGGCTCTAATAATAATCAAATTTATAAATAAAATTGACTCTCAGAACCTTAATATTATTGTTTAATAATGACTTCAAATCAATCAGAGATTGTGCTTCAGACTCTGAGTCCCAGAATCTCTGGGACTAATATCTGGAATTTCTGGAAATCAAATCCAAAGTTCTGGATCCCTATTTCAGATGCCGATAAAGCCACTGCAGATAAAGCAATCTTCGCATCTTTCTATAATTATAGTGCATTATATGATGAAAATCCTGTGGGGCAAATCATTTATCTAGACCAGTTTTATAGACATTTCCAACGGATTCTTCCAGAAGGTACAATTTCTGAGAAGGATATCCATCAAAATAGACAGAAAGCTGCTGACCTCTTAGATGGCGCATGGGCAACTCTTCGGAATTCCGAAGATGTTGAAGAAATACTTTGGTCTCTAATGCCTCTCAAACATCTCGGACTCTGGACAAAACTCTTCACTGCTCTTCATGAAGTGGAAGTACCAATTACAGGATCTCTATTAAAATTCTATCAAGATTCTTACAAGAAGGCATTTACTGAAGAACAGGTTGCTTCCACAATTATAGAAGATCATTCTGGTGCACTAGGAAAGTTCTGCGCAGATGAGATCTGTGACTTTTATCCTGAAGATCGTCATGGTCTTCCTAGCCAGGGTCCAGAGCCAGATCCGAGTGTTTTAACTTTAATGAAAGCTCTTAGCCATCTTGATAGATTTGTGCCATATACAGTCAGTTTGAGTGGTGGTGTTGATTCAATGGTTATGTTAGCAATTATGAAACAGATGGGTTTTAATGTAAATGCGGTCCATATTGTTTATGGAAATCGCAACGAGTCAGAGCAAGAATATGCATTTATTGCAAGCTTTTGCTCAAAATTAGATGTAAGCCTCAAAGTCTATCGGATTGAATGGCTACGACGTGACCTCGTAGAGCGAGAGTTCTATGAGAAGATGACACGTGAAATCCGATTCATGGTATATAGAGCAGTCGCTCAAGGTCCAGTGCTTTTAGGGCATATCAGTGATGATGTAGTTGAAAATATCTGGACAAATATTGCAAATGTTCAGCATTTGCATAATCTGAAGAAGATGTCTCTGCACGAAGAACAACTTGGAGTCATTTTGGTCAGACCATTTCTGGAACAGGAAAAAGGCACGATTTATTCTGCATCAAAGGCATTATCAGTGCCCTATCTGAAGAATACTACACCCTCTTGGTCAAATCGTGGCAAGTTCCGTGAGCATTTCCATCCTGCTCTAAAGGCTCAATATGGGCCTGAAATAGATAGGAAGATTGTCCAATTTGCAGAGGCTGTCAGCAAACAAAGCCGTTTACTTGATAGAATTCTATATCAACCAATCTATCAAAGTTATAATGAATACGCCAAAACAATAGATATTACAGAAGCAATTGAAGCGCAATTAGATCTAATGGGATGGTCTGCAGTCTTTGAACATATTTGTCACAAGAAGTTAGCGATCAATAAACCATCTTGCCGCTCCATTCAAACATTTATGGAACGTCTTTGTAGGACCAAGGAATTTCTGATGAATATGAACAAATATTTAACAGTAAAAGTTGACTATAATAAGACTGAAAATAAGTATATTATGCAACTTATATAATAAAAATTTGAAATGAGATTTTTTCTTAATATAATTTACACACACAAACAATGGATCCCAAGACAGTTACAACTAATTTTATTGCAACTCATGGTAATAATAAGATGATTGACATCATTGTCAAGTCTTTGTCTATTCCTGTTAGAGGGGTCTTGCAATTTGATCACACATATGATAGTAATCCATACACAATTTCATTCAAGCTTGTTGGGAGTCGTGAGGTTCATCTGCATGCAAAGGTAAATGATTCTGATTGGTTCCTGTTTCAACGAGCAGTCATTTGGGACTATTAGATTAAATTTGAAATATTTTTCGTAGGCCACTAAATCATAAATGGATTATAAATTAATTATTGATGATCTAATTATTCATAAACAATTGACAATTGATGATATTATATATGATCTTCTAAGAATACCTCCAGATGATACTATTATAAATTATATTCACATTTATGATAATAAATCATATAATATTTCATTTATGATTACAATAGAAGAAGCTGAACAAGTGTGTTTATATTCCAAAATTAATGATTCTTATTGGTTTCTTGTTGGACAAGGCCTAATAATGGATTATCAGACAAATTAAAATTTGAAAAATATTGTGTTAGTTGCATAATAAACAAATGTACCTTGCCCTATCAATTTATCTTATATTTTCAGGAATTTACAATGCCATGTATAATTTCCATCAAAAACATGAAAATGTGAGATTATTTAAGGTGAGAACAGCAAAGTCCATTGTTAATAGACTATTAGAAAATTCTGGTGTTTTGCGTCAAATTATGAATGATTATGATAGAGATATGAGAAATGAATTGAGAGCAACTATTGTTGAATATATTGAGGCAAATGAACTGTCATTTCAACCAAGACAATTAGCCTACTTGAATTTTATGATAGCTGGTTTATGAAGTCCATATACCTCCATTGAGTGCCTGAAATCTTACTTCAAAGTTGGCTGCAATCTCTTCCTTAACTTTTTCATTCAGTAAAATATATCCGTCTGCTTCTTGAACTGTAGTTCCATCCGTGATCTTAATTGGTGTGCGTGTATAATAATCAGGGTGTCCCTCTATTTGATCTATTTTTTCTAACATTATATCACTCACTTCATATAATTCTCCAAGTATATGGGCTTTTTCGCAGCTTGGATTGATTTGTACATCTGTTATCAAAGGATATGCACCTGATTTGAGTCCAAACATGTAAAACTGTTCAACTGTTTTGAAAGATCCAAGAAATGTTGCGTAATTCATAATATAATTTAGTTTCTTTGATTTACAAAGAGTTCCATAGACGAAGAGTTTCATAGCTAACTATGTAGCAGTCAACCATTACATCAAATTTTGCACTCAATGTAAAAAAAATTTGAAATCATGAGAGCAAATTCTATTAGCTACGAAAAAAATGCAAGAACAACAAGAACAACAAGAACAACAAGAACCAATTATGGAGCTAGATCAAGGACTTATTCAGTATATGGAGGCAATGCTTGCAAAATATAATAATGAGATTCTCAGTTATGATTGGAGTGTGCTTGCCTCCTGTAATAGCTCAGTATGTGAATCTACTAATGACTTTGAATCAGTAAATGACAATGAAGTACGGAGATATAGGCCACGTGAATACAAAGTAAAAGCTACTGAACAACAGCGCCAGCAGAGTCGCAACTACTATGTACTTCATAGAGAAGAGATTCTAATTAAACGCCGCCTTCATCGCGAGCGACTGATTCGTGAAGGCCGCTATATCACATATAAAAAGGCTTATCGCCCGCGGCCAAAAACTATTATTGATCCAATTGCTAGATCATGAGGACTATATAAGCTCATTATTTTTAGTACTATAATAGAATAGATATGAGCTTATCAGCAGCTGCCTCCATTAAAACACCGGCAAAACTTGAAATAGAATTTATATATAAAGGTACAGAATATCACATTAAAGGTGATATTTCTAGGAGTAAGGATAAGGCCTCCAATGAACAGTTGAATATAGTTCTAGGTTCTGCAGATGATCCATTTCCATGTATAATGCTTGATTATATAATTAATAAGCGCGTTTTTAATGTATATAAGTTGCGCGCTCTTCCATGGAAAGCTGTAGAGGGCTCAGCGCGCATTAAATGTTTTGAACCTGCACTACCAGCTAAAGGAGCCCTTGATCTACTTGTCTTCTTGTCTCTTGCAATTGCTGAAAAAATAGATTCAGGTGCTCGTGTCAAGATCAAGGATGATGCTCGTATTGAAAATAATAAAGTTTTATCATGGCTGAAATATTTCGCCAGCAAACAGACTGCTTATAGTAAATATGGCTTTATTTTACGTGAAAGAGATTTGAGCCAACCGCCCAGCCAAGCAGCCACATATTTCAAAGATTATATGACAAAACAGATGCCTCAAATGCTCAAATTGAGGTTACATGAAGCAGTTGATAAAAATACCATTAAATTGATGGAAAAGGCTTACAAAGAATATAGTCATGATATGAAGGCACCGAAGTTAAGTCCTAATTTTACATTGGAGCGTATTATTGGTGATTGGATTAACACAGAGTATTTGGGAGAGATCTTAGATATCATGAAGAAAAACATTCATATTGATCTTCGTGGTATCTGGTATTTAGATTGGGAATATTATCATGGTCTTCAGGTTGACCAGAAAGTACAAATTATTTCTTGGAAGACTTCGCCTTCTTCATAGTTTTATTGAGAGATCTCTTCTTAGATTTCTTCAGAGAACGGGTCCCCGAAGAAGAAAAAGATAAATCCTCCATATATTTCTCACGACGTCTGCGCTTTGCCTCTGCAGCTCGTTCAAACTTCTCCCGAAGAAGCGAAGCAAATCCTTTTTGATGACCTGAACAATCCAAAGAAATAAAGGGCCATTGACTGCGTGAAGGGAAACGTCGCAAAAAGTTAGAAATATCTATTGCCTCCTGTGCCATACAATGAATCTTCATTGGGAAGAATTTCTTCAGTACCTTCTCTGGACTAAGCTCCAAACTAAAATACAGCGTGACCAGCAGATCTAATGATGCAATTCTCACTGGGTGCTGGTTAGTACCCAGCTGCACAGTATTAAATGAATGACATGCAGTCTCTTCTACCATTAAAAGTATAGGCCTCTTAGCAAATTTTATTACACACATACGAGGTACATAATCTCCTACAGATTCTATCATTATCACATCAACATCTTTGATATCGCCTAATAGCTTGGACACATGCTCTGCATCTTGTTCCAATGAAGGACTATAGAAAATAATAGGAAAATTGCTATGTTCAAGGCGATTTGCTGAAACCCTGGTTCTAGTACTACGCTGATAGAGTTCTACCACTGACGCACCTGCAAAGACACGATCATGATTGAGACCGTAGTGGAAGATTGAACTATAGATTGGAGCAGCAACTTTGATCTCGTTGTAATCTTTATTGGAACAGGCTGCAGCCGGTGCAACATATTGAAGAAGGAGAAGACGCTCATATACCTTCTTCCAGCGCTCCACCTCACCACGAGGCCGTGAAAGTTCCAAATACATCATCATACGAAGAGAATTAATGTCCATGTATGTAAGTCCTTTCAGGACTTTGGCCTTCCGTTTAAAAATATCATAGAGGCCTTCATCAACTTCTGTTAGATCTGCAATTGCAATATAGTTCAAAAAAAGTTTAGTAGTTCCATCATGCATACCTGGACGAGCCGCGATTTCTGTAAATCCTTCGGCACGAAGATCCTTTTCAAGCTCAGCAAGATCAGCAGCGGCGTCTTTTGTCAAAAAATCATAATCTGGAATGGATGATTCAGGATCATAGAACTTATATTTCTTCGGTAAATAGGCATTCATTGCAGTTCCTCCATAACAAATACGTCCACGACGACGAAGAAAATCTTCCACAATACGGATTCCTTGAAGAACTTCATCATTATGTGCTTCCGCATAATCTATCTTTTCTTGCGCTTCATCTGCAAATTGATCAATTCTCTTCAACTGATCTTCCAGAGAGATCAACTTCCGATATGAATATTGTGATCTTTCTAGGGACATCCTATTAAGATCATAATATTTTGTTGGGATTAGCGAAGCTTTTATGTCTATGCTTTTGGTATCGGCAAATAACCTCCACGTGCATCAAGCTGTTTATTAGGTATTGCCAAAGCAACAGGTTTTGGTATCACAAATCGCACTTCAGGAACCTTGGGTCTGTATGAAACTTGACCATAATATGCCTTAGAGAATGCACCTTCCTTCATTGCCACCGTGTTCTCATCAAATATATTGATTGGAACTGAGCAGACACCGAGCTTATCCAATAAGGTTTTCAGAGTTTCAGGCTTCAATGCAGGGCCAGTGCTTGCATCTAATGCAATTGTCCATTGAACCTTTGTCTTAGCCACCGTAGTAGCCATGCGCTCTTCCGGGATATTAATGAAATAATTTATGGTCTCGGCGAAAGCTCCCTGTGTTTTTGCATTTTCAGGTGCAACTGTCATTCCTAGGCCTGTCGTTGTATCACAGAAAAGTCGTGCATGTGTCCAAAGATCTAGATCTGCCCCAGCCTTTGTAGCCCGTGTGCCTGTAGGATCACGGAAACCACTTGTATCAACATTCGTCATTACAATGAATTTTCCATCAAATTCTGCGCGAGGCTTCAAGAACATTGTATCTTGTTGTGCTTGGCGTCTGAAATCTCCATCACTGGTTAGTCCTAGAAGACGATCCTTCAAGGGCTCCAGGGCCTCTGCGACCTTACCCATGAAGTTGAGTGATTCCTTTGAATGAGCATTTTTATTTGGAAGACGCTGGAAGAATAAGATTACGAAGACAGGTTCAGCGGCAGCACCACGAGGCATACCAGCGGCGATCGCCGCAGCTACATGGCGAATAGATCCAACATTGTTGCTGATCTTATCACCATTCTTATTACGTACAATTAATACAGGATCCTTTGTTGCCAAAGAATCCATGTAATCAACCCGAAGAATGAAGGCGCGTGCGCCTGCTCTATATGCAATTCGTATTGCATCTTCCTCAGCAAATACACCATTTTCTAGAGGACCAATGTAGCCGGCATTATCTGCAGTGATCATACTGTAATTGATGAGCGCAAGCTCATCCTCTTTTAATGGCGGAATTGTAAGACTAGGCGCCTTCAAACCATTTGCAGCCACCTGATAGGCCGGCAACTTATTATCAGCCAAATATAAGCCTTCATATGTATTTATTTGCTCAGCAGTAATCCGTGCATTGTTTTCAGGTGTATTTATATGCGATTTATTGTAATTAAAGCGACGAATAGCAGTATAAATTCCATATACTATGGCAGCAATGACGCCTGCAATTGCAAGACCGACTAAAAAATAATATAATATCTCTTTAACTGTTAAAGTCTGTTTTATTGGCACAGCAGTAGAATTCATCCTACTATTGCTGCGGCATTAATTATCTCTAATAAATGAATCACGTGACACAATTGGAATACCATATTTTAGTGCCTGTGTAACTTTAGATGATTCATATGGTAATTCAGGTACAACAAGGAATTTGCATTCTTTAGACATAGTATCTTTGATTGTCCAACCGGCCGCTTCAAAGCGACTCTTAGTTGCTGCATCAAAACGGAAACCGGTGACACAAATAGTGCCTTTCTGCGCCATAGGCCTAGCGACCTTTGATTGAGCTTTAGCTTTAGCCGGAAATTGGGCAATCCATGCTTCAATGGTACGATGAGCAGCCTGTAATGCTGCCCATGTTGCGGAGCCAAAACCTTCAGGTGCCGTGCCATCAAAATTAGCACCAGCAGCTACGAAAGCCTCAATACGACTTGCGCCCAGACCTGCAGGGAGATCGGGGCAAGATAAGATTTGTTGTACTAGTGTTGCGTTCGCAACAGCAGCTGTAAGAGCCTCCTTCAGCTTTTTGCCGCCTGAGGTGCCAATAAGAGTTTGAATTTGTGTTTCGGGGGCACGGTTAATATCAAATATAGTTAAATAACCGGCCTCAACAAGTTCTTGTGCCGCTGCTTCACCCGCACCTTTGATTCCAAGTACTTTAATGGAATGTAGGAGCTGTTTAGCAGCATCACCGCCGGCCTGAGCCGGCAGAATATGAACACCATCCCATTTGAAAGTACCTGCAGGAGGCAACTGTGGCTCTACAGGTACTTGGACAGTATCAATAATAGGGATCACATCACCAGAGCGACGGATCAGGACTTTTGCGCCGGTTCCAAGGCCGGCATCAACAATGAATTTAGCATTATGACCTGTCACTTTACTGATGGTTGCACCACCAATTGTCACAGGATTAATTAATACACGGGGAATTAGAAGACCTCCGCGACTCAGATTCCATTCCACAGTTTGAACAACTGTTTCAGCTGTCTGTTCTGCGAGCGGCATCTTGAATGCAACGGTGTCTTTGGGATTTGCAGCCTTCGGCTTTTCAGGTTTCGCTGTCGCCGAGGTTAGAACAATCCCATCAATCTCATAGAGACCATGTTTGCGCTCCTCTTGATAGATATTAATCATAGTCTGTTCAACAGAGGCGCGATTTGAATTATTGATTTCAAAGAAACCATGTGATGGAATTTCATAGCCGGCTTTCGCAAGATCGGCGAATTGTTCTTCCATTGATTTGTTACTGCTGAGATCGCGATAAGCCACGAATCGCAGGAGCCCCTTCGGGGGCAATGCTTCACCCTCTTTGCGATGGAGAACTCCATTGACATATGAGCGAATGATCTTTGCTTCAGATGGTGCTTCGGACCGCAGGATTAGGATTTCTCCTCGTATAAGCGGGCCTAACTCCTTTTTAGGAGCTGACGACTTCTTGGAAACAAGACCCTTAATGATAGGAACAAAACGTGTCAAATCTGATCCCATAGTACCATCGCCGCGATTATAGAGTCGTCCATCGGAAGGGCTCCAAAGGGCTGAAATACCATCAAGCTTCGCTGACCATAGCATTTTACCTTCTTGTTTCTGGAGCCAGCGATTCCAAGACTGCTCACCCGGTTTGACTTTATCCAGGGAGGGCATTGGTACAGGCAATTTAACAACATTTTCTTCAGGAGGAGCACCGACCGCTCCTAGAACTTCGGCCTCAGGTGCTTCACGTGCAACGATCATTTCTTCAGCATCATATTCATAGTCTTCCATGAGTGGTTCGCCGGTTTCAAAATATTGACGCTTCGCTTCTTCCAGGCGTTTAATGCGATTCTGTACAGTAGATTCAATTGTATTCTTTGACATTTTAATATCTAGTAGAAAGATTATTGTCCCTAAAAAACATCAAATTTTTAGGGACAATATTAGTAGAATGGCTCATAGTAGGCGGCATAAAACACAGAAAGGTAGTGGTATATTAAATCGTGTTAGAAATTTTGTAACAGGCAAAAAACCGGATCAGGTTCCACAGCCAATTCCAGGACGTAATGTAGGTTTTAGAAATGCAAATAGTGCGGTTTTAGTTGAATCCCCTGAGGCTCCAAGAATTGTTATAGATGATGCTGAATTTGAAAGGTTATTAGCTGGATTACCTACACCTGCTCCGGCCAATAGCATGCCTTCATTTCTCCGTGCTTCTCCATTAGCTCCATCTCCTATAGAAAGTCCAGGACCTTTAGTAGTACCTCCTCTAACAAACCCTCCTCCTATTGCAGAAGTTAATAGGATTGTAACTGCATTTTACAATCTATTAAATCAAACCGAGGATCTACAAAATGATTTTGAGTTACAGACCTCTGAATATCCTAATCCTCCTGATGGACAATTCAGACATCCTGTATTAGATGAATTATCATTTGATCCTATAACAAAGCAACAAAACTTATCATATTTTACAATTGTAAATCATATACCCGAATTTGATGCAATTAATTATGGTGCTTATCTGGGTCCTGAAATTGCTAGAGGTGGTTATGGAACTATTTATCAGCATGCAACAAATCAATCAAGAGTAATTAAAGAATTAAGAATAAAACCAGATCAAACCGCTGATGATTTTTTGAAAAATTCTGTGAGAGAGACATTCATTCAATTCTATTTATCAAATGGTGTTCCTAGATCAGTTCCTATGATATATTCATTTGCAAAGCGTATTATTAATCCTAACGAAATATCATTTTATATTGAAATGGATTATTTAAGACTTGAAAATGGTTATAAGAGTCTATATGATTTTTTGAAATTTCATAATAATAGAAATCGTACTACAACGCTAACTTTTGATAGATTCAAAAGAATAGTTACAAATGTTTGTAATAAACTTATTCAGTTACAGAATTTCGCAGGATTTGTTCATCGTGACTTCAAAGAAAATAATATTATGATTAATATTGTTACAGATAATATTCTAATTATAGATTTTGGTACGTCATTTATTCGCGTGCCAGGTGATTATCTTATAATTAATGTTGATGGACTCTATAGACCAGAGGCTACAATAAGATTCCAACAAGATATGGGTCTATTTTTCATCTTTTTACGTCAATTCTTCATATCAGGAACAGAGGCAGGTTATCCAGTATATAATGATCCACAAATAAGAGGATTTGTTGAACTAATTATTCCACGAAGTATTAGAGAAATATGGCATTTCCATAATGCCTACAATAATAATGGGACTGTTTATGCAAATGCTAATACAGATATCTTAACACCTAGAGCGGTATTGGATGCTCTTAATACATTTGCACGTACAGGGCGTATAAGTGGTGGCTTTAGACATCTAACAAAAAAACGTCGGCGTACCTATAAACATTAATTGCTACCTGAAGCCTTACATAATAGTACAGCATGAATCAGGCTGATCAGTAATTTGTAGCTTTTGCACCATTTCAATAGTGCGTTCTTTTTGTTTTTTCTCCTCTATATTTGCTGCACGAGTGTTCGCTTTCATAATGGCAGCCTCTTCCTGGGCTCGCTTCGCTGACCAAGTAGAGCCTGAACCTTTTCGTTGTGCATCCAATATCTGTTCATTTAAATCCCTAAAAGATGGATCTCGTGCTAGCTCTTGTTGTTTCCATATCGGCACTCCAGGCACAGTGAAGAAATCGTTTTGTAGCTCGGGATGTATTTTAGGAGATGGCATATTACTACATATAGTCAGCTTTATTTTATGAGTCAAATTTATTCATAAATTGACTAAATTTTATACATCCAAAGTCATTTCAATCAGACAATTTGTTGAACTAATTTCTCTGAAATTAAATTTGTGGTATAATGATATTGCTCTATAATTATCTTTATCAACTGTTAAATGAATTATATTTAGATTCAATTCTTTTGCCTTGCTAATTAATATATTCATTAGCTGCTTCCCATATCCCTTTCCTTGTGCAGATTCAACTATACAAATTCCTAACCATATTTTATTTGTATTTGTGTCTTGATCTAAATGTCCATATCCAATTATATCATTTGTAATTAAGTCACGTAATACAGAAGTAAATAAATGATTTGGTAAAACGGATTCAATCATTCTTGTTTTAAAATATCTAAAATTCGGTGAATTATTAGTCGCAATAAATTCATGAACTAAATTAATATTACTTTCATTAATTTGTATTATTTCCATTTATATATTTATATATTTAAATGGAGATACTTTAGATCATTTGCAGAACTAATAAGTTATTCTACTAAAATAATTATCTATTACATATAATATACTCTTTAATACAATTAACAATATATTTTTGTTCATCCAAAGTTAGTTCAGGATATGATGGCAACATAATACCTTGTGCACGAATCTCTTCAGCAGAATTAGTTGGATCTGTCTTCTTCACAGTCTTCAAATGCTCATGTTCATAAATATCATAGAAGAGTGGGCGAATCTGTATATTTTTTTCTAGCATATATTTCTCCAAGTCTTCATAATTAATGTTTCGGATAAATACTATAAACATCCAATTTGATTGTTCAGTGGCAAATTCTTTGTCCAAATAAAAGATATCATTACAATCTTCTAATAGCGCCTTATAATTATCAACAATCTGTTTTTTCATAGACAAAATTCTATCTATATCATTCAATTGATCATATAAGAATGCTGCCTGAATATTTGTCATACGATAATTTGTACCGAGAATATTGTGAACATAACGACGATCGCTCATTCCATGACTGAAATATGTCTTCATATATTTATAGAGATCAAGATCATTTGTGAAAAAAGCACCACCCTCACCAGTAGTAATTGTTTTATTTCCATAAAAACTGACTGCGGAGCATAATGATGCATCTGATGTACCTGAGTTTTGACCCTCATATTTTCCAAAAAGTCCTTCACAATTGTCTTCAATGAAAATAAGATCAGGGCGTTGTCTCTTCAATTTAGGAACATTAACAATATTTCCCAAATTATGGACAATTAGTACAGCTGCCCCATTTTCAAGTGAATCAATATATCCTGGATCTGTTTCTATATTTAATGTCTTAGGATTAATCTTCATGACTTCAAGCGCCGATAAATCATATTCAAGAAGCGCACAATTCCATGGTGCAATAAAAACATTATTTGGAATATAAATCTTCTTCACTTCAGGATATTTGAACTTCAGCGCCTTAAAAAGACAATGCGTCGCTGAAGTACCATTATTCATTAAAATACAGTATTTTGCTCCAAGTCTCTTCTTCATTAGATCTGTTGCAAGATCTACATAAATCCCATGATTGCTTATCCATTCACTTTCTATTGCAGCAAGAGCGGAGCTCTTATATGGTGATAAATATGGTTTATATATTGGTATCATTTATATTGTTATATTATAATTATTTTAAATACTGAAAAATATTTATAGGCACATCTAACACATTCTGTTGATGGACTTGAGTGAAGTGTGCCCATAAATATTTTTAGTTTTCTATCAAAATCCACATAAAAATTTGAATTAGTTTGCTCTCTAATTCCATATTAAAAGTTATAAGATGCAGCAAACAATTCCTTACGATGAAACGAGTGTTGGCAAGGCCGCCCAAGCGGCTCTTAAGATCTATATTGAAATGCATCTGATAGAAAACATGTATGGGCGCCTGCAGAATATATTAACTGCAGAGCAGTTGGCATCTCTTCCGAAGAGTTTGGCCGAATGGACTGAATGGACCAATGGTCCAATCAATTTCAATGATATTTTGCGATCACTGAAGGCTGCAAACTATCCTATGAAGTATGCACCGAAGTCGCTGAAGCAGTTTGAAAACTATTGTAAGATGCGCAAGCTCAGTGTAAAACTGGCTGAATGCGCTAATTATTATTCTGAAAAAGTAGCAGCCCAGGTTGCGAAAGGATCTACATGGGCCTCGCAGCTACCCGCATTTATTTGTGAAGCAGAACCGATGACACCGAAGGAATATGAAGACACTGTTATTTATACACAGGAATATATTCGCGAAGCGTCTTGCACTCAAGATGAGTCCCTGATTCTTATGCAATATGGTATGCGGTATATTAATTTTATATAAGTATATTTTTAGTTTCTCTATCAAATCTCATAAATATATATGCTGATAAGAAATAATTGTTTGGAGGCGGGAATAAAATTGACTATTTTAATACTATAATACAAATATTATAGTATTAAAATGAGACCCTCAATTATTTTGCGACGCATCTACAATATTTACACGCCTATGCTGGGCCGTTGGGCAATCACCTACAATTACAATGTTCAAAATTGGAAGATTGATAATGCCAATTTGGATCATTGTGGTTGTTGTGAAGTGAAGCATGAAGCTGCAGCAGATGCCAATGATGATGAATTGTTGCCTTATTGTATGTAAAAATATTATTATTCCTCCTACAAATCCTTAACCAAAATTTACAATTATATAGGTCGCAAGAGGATCAATGGTTATTACTGAATCTGGAAATCTAATTCTAAGTTCATTAATAATTTGAGGAATTAATGATTCTCGTGTAACAATAAGTTGACGATTAGACATTTTTAAAATGTGTTTAAAATGAAATACTATTTGTCTTTGTTCATAAGTTCCTTCAACTATTGCACCACCACACATTTTTTTACTTGTGGCAATTGCTTTATTAATGATTTGCTGACTAATATAATCAGCAATCTCCTTTATATATGCTTTTTCTTCCGCGACATAATGCTCTTCATGTAAATTATGAAGACGTTCCTTAGAATATGGAAAATCCATTTGTCTTTTGAAGAATAAAATATTATATGATAATATCAATTTTAAATAATAAAAATTTGACTATATCAATAAATATTTTTATTGATCTAGTAAATGGCATCAGCACATGCAAAAACAAATATCTATATTCTCAAGCTCACAGGCGGCAATTATTATGTGGGAAAATCATCCGATGTCGCTGCCAGGGTCCAAGAACATTTTGATGGAACTGGAAGTGCATGGACTGTGCGCTACAGACCCCTCGCAGTAGAACGGATCATTGAAGGTGCAGATTCTTTTGATGAAGATTCTTGGGTGAAAAGATATATGTCCCAAAAAGGTATTAACAAGGTCCGTGGAGGATCTTATTCATCCCTTGAACTTGATCCCATGCAGATAGCTGCATTGAATCATGAATTCAATGGAGCCAAAGATAAATGCTTCAATTGTGGATCTACTGGTCATTTTGCCAGTGCTTGCAATAAGCAGGTGACAAAGCCTGTGACAAAATGCTATCGCTGTGGGCGTGAAGGCCATTATGCCGACAATTGTTACGCAACAACACATGTATCTGATACACACAAATGCTATCGCTGCAATCGTGAAGGGCATTATGCCGACAATTGTTATGCTAAGACTCGTGTCTATTATGATTCATCATCGGATGATAGCTGGGACTATTAATATAAAATATCTAAATTTTTATTCAACTTATATGGCATTCTGATTATCAAATTCTTGTTCTAAACCTTCTTCTCAGCTAAAAACATATCATTTGCGCCAGTAACTGGAATAATATTATATCCAAGTACATCTCGCAAATAAGAAAAGAGTTCTTCGCGTAAAGCAGAAGCAGGAACACCATCTCGTTCTTTCCATGATCCCCAACTTTCAAAGATGATCTTCGGCCAACCATTTCTTTTCAATGTCTCAACCGCTCCTTCCAAGACCTCCTTTTCAAAACCCTCAACATCAATTTTGATAAAACCAATATTATTTAATTCAAAAGAATCAAGAGTTCGTACTGGAATAGGAATACGTCTCAGTACCTGATCATTCTCGCAAAGAACTTTGCATCCATTTCCACCGCCATCTTCTGAACGAATAATATAATCAAGAGTTCCATTTTTATTACCAAGAGCATATCTATAAGGAGTAATTCGTTCTTCCAGTCCATGTAATGCAATATTAGCAGCCAAATAACAGAATGTACGTGGGCTGCATTCAAATGCATGAGTATGACGCGCCTTCTTTCCTAAAAGCCAAGAATATGTTCCAATATGTGCGCCAATATCAAGGAAATCCTTATCACTATTAATAAAAGTATCATTAATCCAGTTAATTAGACCACGTTCAGGAATACCAGATTCCTGAAACCATCGTCCTGTATGTTCTTCAGGGAAAAACATATACTGTTTGTCTTTTGAATTTATTGATGGTGTTGGCATTTTGTTAAAAATGCCATTTTCTTTTCCTTCCTGTAAGAAAAACATTCTATTATGTTAATAATTTAATCTTTATATTATTTCATTATAACATTATAAATCAATTAAATATAGAATTTTATATGCGTGACTATTAATATAAATATTAAACATAAAATTGATTTTTTAATGCAATTACTAATTAAATTATAGAACAAATTCATTATGGAAGCGAAACAAGATACATGTTATCTCTGCCTCTTTGAGGCATCAGAGGAAAACGCATTCATAGATCCACATCCTTGTAATTGCAAGGGGTCAATCAGGCTTCATAAAAGCTGTTTTGATGAAATATTAAAAACATCAAAAAGCTGTGGCATCTGTAAAACACGATACAGAGATAGATTTACTGGAATTAGACGATTATATATCTATATTAGTTATGGACCTATATTAGAAGCCTCATATGTAGAAGGTATATTAGAAGGCCCATATAAACTATTTGATTATGGTAAATTAGTGGAAGAAGGAACTTATGTTGCCGCTATGAAAGAAGGAATTTGTAAAAAATATAGACGTGATGGATCTCTTGAAGAAGAGACCACATATCGCGCTAACAAAAAACACGGGCCACAGATTAAACATTATCCTAGTGGCAAAGAAGTGGAAGAGATCTTCTGGAACGAAGACGTGAGAGACGGACCATCAAGAAAATATGTTTATGGAACAGACTGGCACTTACAGGAAGAATCTCTCTATGATAAAAATAAATTAACTGTCATAAGACAGTTCTATCAAAATGGCCAAATGAAATCAGAAAAACATTACACTGAAGACCGTCTTTATGGACCCTATAGAATCTATTCTGAGCATGGCACAATAAAGGAGGAAGGTAATTTTGAAAATGATTCCCTTAATGGAACATATAAATTATACGCCGCTGATGGCAGCCTCTCAGAAGAACGAGAATATGTCAATGGAATTCTTAATGGACCATACAAAATATACGATCACGGTAAATTGAAAACTGAATACAATTATATTAAAGGTCTTCGTCTGGCATCTTATAAAATCTTTGATGAGTCAGGGAAGATGAAAGTGAAGAATCGTTAGTTATTTTAAAAGTAAATTTGAATTTTTAGTGCAGATCTGGTGCTTTATATGCAGAAGGTTGTTATTATCGGGGTAAAGACTGACCCTGTAAATTCTATGATGAATCAGGTTCTTTGAAAGAAGAATGCACCTATCTTAATGACGAAAAAATAGAAAATTAATAAATTATGATTCTACTTTTTAATTATTTACATGATCAGCAAACAATTGTGAAGTAGCTGCCACAATTGCTTCTGGTGTTTGAATCACTTCTTCGCTAGTCAAACTTGCCTCATACATTGCCAACATACGTTGCATGAAATGTGCGAACCAGCTTTCCTTAACTGGATTGATACCAGCCTTATATTCGGGTGTTTCAGTAAATTTTACATTAAACGGAATAACACGCATATAATCTTGGAGTTGTCGCATACGATCGGGAATATTATATGACTCCTCACCTACAATTAATGTAGGCAGTGTATTACAAATAATGTGAATATCACCAATACAGATGTTAGGTGCATAGAACAATAGATATTCCAAATTCTTTAAACGAATTTGATTATTTTCAGTTTCACACATAAACACATTATGATTTTCAAGTGAGCGAACTGCCTTTTCAGGATATTTGGTCTCTAAAATAGAAGCATCAGCTGAAATAAATTTGGATCCATATGCTCCTTCCAGTAACCGTGTCAAACAAGACTTACCTGTTGCACCAGCTCCGTACCAAATGTAAATCTTATTATTACCAGGATTCAAAGGACGATTCATTTTTGCGAATTCATTTTGAACCCACTTACATACGCCCTCATCTGGGAAGACACTTGATAGATATGCATCAATCTCTGTTTGCACAAGGTGATCAGGATTATATTCCATTTTCTTTAGGTTTTTAGTATTTTGGAAGAGGGCCCTGGCGCGCTCAATTTTTGAAGGCATCCAAGGGGGCTTAAAGAAAGGAGTGAAATCAACCTATAACGAAAAATAATATTTTATATTGTCTATATATTATCAATTACTTGATCAGTAATTTCAATATTAGATATAATAGAAGGTGAATTATTTTGCTCTTTGTGACTGCAAATCTCCTCTTCATCTTCATCTCCATAAATATATTCATAGAGTCCTCCATTACCACCACCACCATCACCATCACCACTAGTGGAAATGTTTGTTAAAAGCTTGAATCCATCAATCTTTTTTAATTGACCATAATGTCTCATAGGAATCTTCCATATAATATCACCAATCCTAATTTTACCATATAATTTGTGATTTTCTTTTGCTAAACCATCTCGGAAAGAGATAACAACAATATCATCTTTCTCAATCCAAATTCGTTTAATCATTTTTCCTCGTATATGTACTGCTGCAATTTCATTGTCATTAAGAATAACAATGAATTTACCATTGCCTTCTACTTTAGATATTTTGGCAAAGAACTGGCCTTCATCCAATTCATATAACTTTTTTGTTGCATAATTCAACTTATGAAATCCCTTCCTTGTATTAAATTGTGGCATTTTTGTATCATATTACAGTTATTATATAGAATTCAAATTTTTTATAGACTGTTCAACACTATAAAAAATTTGAATATTTTGTATAAACTCTTCTAATTCAAAAAGACATTATGACAGAAGAAGAACAAGATAATTGTTATATTTGTTTGGGCCCTGGGTCCCAAGAAGAACCTTTTGCAGATCCCAATCCATGTGATTGCAAAGGATCTATTAAACTCCATAGCAGCTGCGCACAACAGGTAATGGCTATGAGCGCTAAATGTGGTATCTGTAAAAATCTATGGAAATTCACAGGAATTAGACGTAACATATATGGAAATAAGCTACACTCAGAAGTTCCATATGTAAATGGTCTGGTCAATGGACTATTGAAGACTTATAGTATAATTGATGGTTCATTAAGTAATGAAATGCCTTATGTTAATAATATACCTCATGGTCTATATAAATTATATGACAATACTGGAATTTGTCTTGTTGAATGTATGTATGCAAATGGAAAACGCAATGGAATTTATAAAAATTATTATCCAAATGGTCGGTTAAAAGAAGAGGGGACTCATTACAATGAATTCAAAGATGGAATTAGTAAGGAATATAATATTAATGGGTGGCTACTTTATGAGAGGATTTGGGCTGGCGGTTTTCAACATGGTATTGAAAAAGCATATAATCAGGATGGAACCGTTAAATATGAAACCATGTGGATTAATGGAGTTGAGGCTCAATCATAATATAATTTCAGAGATAATGTTATATTTGTTTTTATTAAAATTGAAATTATGGGCTGCATTTATAAATTATAACAAAATGGTATATCATTATTATGATGCATATGTTGCATTTGGTTTTGTTG
>JACCDW011626219.1_pt1 | contig 22117 bp, 27 predicted proteins | sample 7449781 | NCBI WGS metagenome assembly JACCDW01 (sample SAMN15323449, study PRJNA562643) | freshwater metagenome | isolation source: river surface water | place: USA:Blue River Watershed | collected 2017-08-18
AAGCGTCTGTCTTGGGTGTATCGGGTGAGGGAGAACGCGATGCCATCTGTTTCTTTTGACGGTTTAATCACAGCAAAAAAAACATACGCCAGTTTAGAATGTGTTCTCGGAACCGTGATTTTTTTACCTTATCAGCCCACCAAAGACCCATGACCGGTGATACAAAAACATCAGGATTGTCGGTAGATCATCTCGGATGGATGAAATGTGACGGACGTTTACTCAATGTTGACCAGTGGCGTTTCTTATTTGATGTTATAGGGTATAGTTTTGGAAGTAATGTAGAAGGCACACAATTTCGTCTTCCTGATCCACAGGGGCGTGTGTTAGGGTATTTGAATCCGAATACAAGTAATGGATTATCGGTGCGAGAGATGGGCGATTCTGTTGGTGAAGAAACACATACGTTGACTGAAAATGAAATGCCAACACACACACATACAGGTGTAACAAGTTCAAATGGACTACACAGCCATACAACCAATGCGCCAGGTCCAAGTTCAAATGCTGGAGGGTATGGTTTGATTTACTCGGATGGACGATTTACAAGTGATGGTGGTGGGTTAGATAACACCAATGGCGAACCTAACTTGCTTTATCAAGTAATAGGTTTAACGGTAAACGCAAACGGCGAACATAACCACACATTTACAACAAATCCAACGGGTGGAAGTAATGCCCACAACAATATGCAACCAACTCTTTTTACAGGAAATCTATTTATGTACACAGGTAAACCATTGTATGGTAACTGGCCTTTTACAGAAGGTACAAACCTTGTTTAGTTATTTATCGTACATTTTTATTTTTTTGAGTTAACCAACGAGCATAGTCTTGTTGCGATGTAAATCGCAAGACTGTGGTCTTTTCATCATGAGCCATACCTGCGTAGGAAGAAAACTGTGTAACATCTGTATTGGTAACTCGTTTGGTCGCTGCGCGATTTGGTGGAATCGCTCGCACATTTTGTATCGGAATCCACTCACCAACCATTTCCACAGTATCCGTTGGCCATTCTAAAAATCCCCATATGCGTACATTGTAAGGTTTGATTACTTCAGTCAAAGGAATGTCAAAGGAGTGATTATTCGCACCATCATATGTGTAGAGTGTTTTTCGTAAAGAGCTTTGAAAGCCTTTTTCGGAAAGTTCAAAGAGCAAATGACATGATCCATCGTATCCTTTGACATGAACGCGAATCCCGTTCGTCATTTGTTGAAGATTGGTAACTGTTAAAAAAGAAGATGTAAGAGGAGGTGGTTGTTTTTTGGATACAACGAGTACAGGTCCAATAACACCCGTCCACTCAATGCTTCCAAAATGGGAATCTCCTTTAGGAACACCAGCGCGCACATACCAAAATCCCCCTCCCACATCCAACTCTGCGGATACACAACGGGGTAATAAAAACATACGGGCTTGTTTTGTAAATTCCGAGTCTTGTGCCACTTCCAAAAGCACATTATGAAAAAAATCGGTCATATTGACCCACCGCAAAGAGAGTTTCTGCCCTATTTGCGCTGGTTCAAGGTTTTGAATACTCATTGTTAAGTTTTCCAAAATATCGTTTAGGCGCCTATGTGTTTAAATGAAAAATCAGGAGCTATGGGTTGGTGTCTATACATTTTTCCAATATTGTATAAACAAGTTGCCATTGTAGTTGTCAAAGGGATTGTGTATTTTGTATAAACATTATTCTCACCTCTGCGAATGCTGATATTCATTTCGGTTGATTCCTGGTCGATCGCCATAACGGTTTTCACTTGATTTGTTTCATCGCATCGACGGGAATAAAAAAAGGCAACTGTATTGTCGTGGAAAACGTTTGAACGAATCCCATCTTCAAAATGAACAGTCAATTGAATTCCTGCGTATTTGTCTTCGTAATAAAAGATGCCTGTTGCGGCAGTATATGAATATGATGTCATTTCCTACTTCAAACTATGTCAAATATGGTTAAGCCTTACCACCTTTGTTGCCACCATTTCCAGGTCTCCATCCTCCTTTTGACTTTTTCGCTTCAGAGCATTGTTTGTACAAGGCTTCCGCATCTGCCAACGAAAGTGTCTTTGGATCAATCGTATCGGGAATCCCCACAAAGTTTTTTGTCTTCAATCCATCCTTAAACATATACGGCCCATATTGACCTCTTGCAAAGACATAGCCACCCACACGCACTTGCGAATCGATGGAAAGTTGTTTCGCGCGAATCTTTTCATACACCGCTTCAAGTGATTCAGATTCTGTATAAGGGAGTCTAATCGTTCCACATTGAATGTACAGACCGTATGGACCTTTTTTCTTCAAAATAGGTTGACCACCCCACATACCCAAGGAGTCTTCTGTCGTGAGGCTCTTGATGTGTTCACGTGCGATGTCTTCGGTAATCGTTTGAAGCGTGTATCCTTGTGGAAAGGCGTAAAAGGTGACATTGGGTTTTGGTTTACCTTTGGCTTTTGTTGGACTAGCCGATCCTGCTTCTTTTTCCTGGACCAGCACCAAGCCATTTTTACTCAACACTGCTTTCAATCCACCACTGAACTCTTTCACTTTTTCAGAGTTAGTTGGAATAGAAGCTTTGTCCATCAAACGATCATATTTGTCTTTGTAACTCGCCCAGGTATCACGACACACTTGTTTCCACATTTCATCTCCTTTGGCAACCAAATCCAAACGATTTTCCATTTGCGCCGTAAAATCATACGCAAACAACTGAGGAAACTCACGAACGCAAAAGGTAAGAACGGATTCGCCCAGAGCAGTAGGAACAAGTTTGTTTTTTTCTGCGCCTGTTGCGACTTGTTTGGTAGTTGTCACAGGAGGCCATTCCGTTGGTTTGAGTGAGAGGGTGGTATGATTGACTTTACTTCCTGGAATATCCTTTTTTTCCACATATTTCTTTTCGGACAAGGTTTCCACGAGTGAAGCGAAAGTGGAAGGACGACCGATGCCTTTGTGTTCCAATTCACGAATCAATGTGGCTTCAGTGAATCGTGGTTGGGCTTTGGTGGTTTTGGGATTGGCTTGGATGGAAGACCATGTTAGAGTGGTGTTTTCTTTGATTTGTTGAGCTTGTTTCCATTGATTCGCTGAACTATTCTCATCTTCAGAATCGTCGTCCAACTTGGCTGTAGAACCCAAAATCTGCCAACCTTGAAACTCGGTCATTTTCCAAGAGACAGACCATGAGAAATTATCGGCATCTTCTTGAAGAGTTAGAGTGGCTGTGCGTGTTTGTCCTTTGGCGGGAGACATACAGGCTTGAACGGCACGTCGCCAAATCAATGCGTAGATTTTACGATCCAGTGGTGTCCAATCGCCAGGAAGATCTTGGTGTTCCATATGGGTGGGACGAATGGCTTCATGTGCTTCCTGAGCAATCGTAGATTGCGATAGGGTTTTCTTCGCTTGCGAAGAAGATTCCTGGGCTGTAGGAGGAGAGGTAGATTCAGCTTCTTTATCTTTTTTCTTTCCTTTCTTGGGTTTTGTGTTTTCAGCACCTTCAACGGGAGCAGGGGCGGAACGACAATGTGCGGCAGTACCAATATAAGCTTCTCCATGATTGTCACGAATCCACTTGTGTGCGTTTGTAATGGCTTCTTCAGACAAAACAGCGTGGTCAGTACGCATATAGGTGATATGACCAGCTTCATAGAGACTCTGTGCGATTTTCATGGTAGATTTGGGATTAACGCCGTGAAGTGCGCTGGCTTCTTGTTGGAGGGTGGATGTAATAAGGGGTTTGGGAGGATTGGCAGTCCAAGGTTTTTGTTGAACAGATTTGACAATGGCTTTGTTGGACATGTGGATATTTTCCATGTAGTTTACAGCGGAATCTTGGTCTTCGAGTTCATCATCCATTTTGGCAGTAAAGGCAAATCCTTTTTCACTTTGAAACTCACCTTGTAGACCCCAAGTGGTCGAACTTGTGTGGTTAGTGATGGATTGTTCGCGGTCATAAACAAGACGCAGAGCGGGAGTTTGACAACGACCAGCGGATAAGGTACGTGCGACATGTTTCCAGAGGACGGGTGAGATGGTAAAACCAACCATCATATCAAGAACGGAACGAGCTTGTTGGGCCATAACGCGATTCATATCGATGCGACGGGGATTATGGATGGCATCACGAACAGCTTTGGCGGTGATTTCGTGGAAGACGGCGCGGGGGAATGACAAAGGGTCGCGTTTGAGGAGACAGGCGACGCTGTAGGCGATTGCTTCGCCTTCGCGATCATCGTCAGCTGCCAGATAAATCTTGTCGGCTGATTTGGCTGCTTCTAGAATAGGTTTGGTCGCTTTGGATTTTTCTACAAGAAATCGAAAACGGGGTTCAAAGTCGCGATCCAAACCCACTGCGTCAAGATCTTCGTCCAAGGCGCGAATGTGGCCCATTGTGGCAAGAACAGTGTAACCAGGTCCGAGAAATCCCGCAATCTTTTTACATTTTGCGGGGGATTCCACAATAACTAAGGCGTTTTCCATATTACTCTTACTTAGTATTTGTCGGATATGCTTAAGCAATTTTAATTGTGCGTGTTTGACCTAAGGATTTTTTCATGAGAAACTAAAGCGAATCGCCATGGCATCCAAAAATCGTTTTTCCGCTCTCCAAATGGATTCCGATTCTGATTCAGAAACAAAACAAGAAGAAAAACAAGTCCAAAAACAAGTACAAGTACAAGTACAAGAAGTAAAGCCACCACAAAGTCCACAGCTTCGTATTGTAACACCAACATCTTCCCCACCTTTTCGTGTTTGGAAAATGGATGAACCACCTAAGAATGTTTTCAAATCCCCTTTTTCACAAAAGAAAAGGAAACAAAAAATGGAAAATGATAAAGATGGTTGGGTGAGTATTCAAAAGAACCAACCACAGTTTGTGGATGATAATGCCTCGACAGAAAGCGAACAAGAAATCAAAAAGGAAGTGATTATGGAAGCGCTGACACTCGAACCCGTGAGTCCACCTGATTATTCAGAACCTGTTGTGGAAACGCAAACGGAATTTCCATCCATGCTTCAACGGGGTACGGGTATGACTGCGATGGATTGGGCAGAACGTGTACGCAATAGTTTGGAACGTGCGGAACAAGCTAGGAACAAACCACCAACCGCTGCGCAAAAAACGGAAGATTTTGTGAATGCGTTGGGTCGTTTGAGTTTTTTCCGTCGTCCTTTGCCACAAGATGAGTAATAATCTTCTCTAGACAATCTATGTTTTATGACGAGTTGCGTAAAAGGGATATTTTGTTTGAAATCCAGTTGGAAACCATGTTTCATCTTTTAAAATACAATCCACATTCTTTACTTTGTATAGCATACTCAGTAATGATTGATCATGACGATGTTTTTCGTCTGGAAGAGTATATGTTTCATTGAGTAAAAGGGGGTCTTCTTCAATAATACGCAAACATTCTTCAAAAAAGAGTTCTGTGAATTTATTTTTACGGATGACAAAGACAGTGGCATGAATTTGTGGCGACTTGGAGTAGGTTTCGAGTTGTTCTTCAGATAGATTGTATTTTGTCTTCAACACTGATCGCATATGGGAGTTGGTGTAGTCTTTTTCAAGATGTTCCAACGAAAATCGTAAAAATCCAGACCAGTGATTCTTCACCATGTGAATATAGTCTTGAAAACGTTTTTTGGATTGTTCATTTGCCGTGATTGTACAACCGCTATCCAAATAAAATAAAATATCACCTTCTTTCATTTTCTTCAAGGTTTCGTGTACGATAAAGGGTTTCCAAATCCACCATCCACCTCCGCGAGTGGAATCATTCCAAACTGGGGCAAACTTTGTTTTGAATTCAGAAGGAATATCATTTTCTGTCCAGCAATGAAAGTTATGAAAAAAGGAACTTGTCTTAGCTTGTTTGGTGATGATGGGTTGACGCGCTTGAAATTGTCGAGAGGCATAACTGATTCCGTAAATGGTTTCTGAAGTTTTTTTAACGGAACGATGAAGAGTAGTGTAAAAATGATCAAGGATAAACGGAGCATTGGGTGTAAAAAGGGTGTTTACTTTTTTCTTTTCAACAAAGGAAGCATCAACTTTATCTTTTACAGAATACACTGCGTCAGGATGTAAAAGGGAGGGTTCTGGATATTCATACGCAGAATAAATGGGAATACATCCAGCTTCAAAGGCTTGAAAAACTTTTTCGGTACAATACCCTTTTGCTTTTGTGTTTTCGGGACAAATATTGTATTTGACAGTTTGAAGAAATGTGAGTTTATCTTTTGTGGAAGGTCCAATGTCAGGACAGTTGTTATTGAAAACTCCAGGACAGCGAACAGGAAGATATTGAGAGACTTCATTACAAAGGAATGTGCGCGTGCCATCACGATCATGACGTGCGATACAAGCTGCGACGGGTTCACGTGTCGTTTCTTTATGATATTGTTCTTCAAGATATGTTAAAAGGTTAGGTTTCTCTGCGTTGTAAAAGGGGAAGTAGAGTAACCATAAAGGAAATCGGAGTATTTTTTCTTCAAGGCAAGTTGGCTGGAACCCTAGGATCAAATCGACATGTTGTTTGAGCAAGGAAAGATTGTTATAAGGAGGGTATCGTTCCAAATGTTCACCTGTAAAGAAGATTTTGTATTTCGCCTTTGTATTTTGAATAGCTTTTAGGGGACCAAAACAAGAACAAATCAAAATATCAGGAGTTTGATGTACTGGAACAAGAGTTGCCTTAAAAAACTCTTGAAACCATGTATCTTGAACTTCATTGGATGTTGGCCAAAAATTTACATATGCTATTGTTGGCATTCTCCTTCCTTTTGGATGAAAACCTTCAAATGTATAACGCGGTCTTGGATTTCTTTTCGATCTGTTACAATGTACTTGAGTGTGTTAAGTCCAGAGAAAAAAATGTGTGCTTTTTGTTCTTCAGAGTTTTTGTTATGAAACACATCTTCTTCTCGTTCATGAATCACAAGTTGTTCATTTTTGTATTGAACGGCGTTCGATGGATGTTTTAAAAATGTAAACTTAGATTCACCATTTAACATGGGTGACATTGTGATATTAAAATGTTTGGCTCTGTAAAAAAGGGCGCGATCTTCAATCCCCCAGCCCCAACAATAGTTCGGAAAGCCGTTGATTTGCTGAAAAGTAGAAGAGCGAAACTTTGATATTGCGCCAAGAGATTTTGGATGAGGATTATGAATGCGAAGAATATCAAACATTTCCCTTTTGTAAATCGTATTGATTGTTTTTTCATTTGGTAAAATATCAATATCGTGTGTAAAAAACCAGGTTGCTTCTTTTCCATATTCTTGAAATCCAGCATTCAGTAACATACCACGATTAAAAGGAAGTTGATTATCTTGTTCGACAATTAACAGTTTGGTATTTGGAAAATGTGTTTGAAACAAAGGCCAAGTTGTTTTTAAAAATGTTTGTAAGTGTTCTTCGCGATTTCGATATGGAATACAAAGAATGTTCATCTAGTTTGCGAATAAGATTCGGTGTTAGATGTGTTTGCGCAGTTAGGCAAGCAAGCTCGTGTTTTGGTTTACCAAAATACATGCTTACTTTACTTTAGTAAAGTAAGCTCGTGAAAACTCAAGCGGAGCTTGAGTTTATACTGAATGCTTACTTGTCTTTAGACAAGTAAGCTCGTGAATATAAACAACCCAAGGATTTGCATGTAACTGCGGGCGGGTTTAGCGAAGGTGAATAAATCCACAATCACACCGTTCCATAAGAATTTACCAATGAGTGATAAAATCACCAAAGCAATGATAAAGGAAATCAAAGAAGCAGCTAAGGCAGCGTAGGATTCTTTACGACTCGCAGAGTCGTCGGGATTGGCAAAACCATCAACAGCAACGCGAACAGCATTTCCTAAGACACCAGACATTCTATTTAGAGATAAATGTTTTGATATGGGTTTGAAGATCAGGAGTAAGAGAGGTTGTCATTTCTTCATAATCAAAAAATGTATGACCTTCAACTGCGAATCCCGTGGAAAGTGTATTGGGTGCTTGGTTATCGTCTCGGAAACTTGCGTACGTTCCATTAAACGTAAACAGATTCATAAAACGAAGACAAACGGTACGTTCGTTCATGTTCGTTTTAATAATATATAATCTCCCTTTAACAAGTTCATGCGGAGGTACGGGTTTCATTTTCTATAGACTCTCAAAAGTTAAAACATCCTTTTTATTACGCCCGCGTTTTTCATCAATGAAAGCAATGGCTTTTTTCGCTTCATCGGAAGATTTCATAAATTCACCCAAGTAAGATTCTAGATTCTTTTGACTCAAACTTCCTTTGGTTTCTTTGGTGGCACAAGAAAGACGACTGTTTGATGCCTTGAGATCGAGTTGACCCACGTTATGTTTCTTCATTGTGCGCATAATGACTTCTTCAAGGGCTTTTTGACGAAGTTTCTTTTCACGCAACTGTTGTTGAAGTTGAGTGCTTTCTGCTTTCACAGCTTTCCACGCAGTAATCATTTGGGGTAGGATGTTGATATCATCACCTGTTGTTTCGACAAGAGCGGATGATTCCATATTAGCTATGAGTTAGTGTTAAAGGGGGTTTAGGCGGGACGATAGTACCCTGGGGCATTTTCATTGTAGAATCCAGCTTCATCACCTGGACTATTGTTATTCATACGTTCCAGTAAATGTTTACCTTCGTCGTTTTCCCAATAAAAGTACTTTTTGCCATTGATACGGGCTTTGCGTGTTCCGTTTTCTTCAACAGGACCGTTGAATTCTAGTTTGGGTTTGTTGTTTGTTGGTGGTGTTATTTGTTTGAGAGTTGAGTTGTTCAACTGGAGTGTTTTGTTCCCAGAGTTGTTGGAACGAAGTGTGCTTGCGCTTGAAGTCAATGTTCCAGAACGTCCAGGAGTTCTAGCTTGGGAGTTGTTGGGTGCTTGGATACGAACACGGCGTGTCTTTACATTATTCGCACGCGTGCGTAAGGTTTGAAGTGCGTCATCGATTTTTTGTTTGGTGTTTTTCACAGTTTGTAATGTGCGATTGTAAACGGTTCTGTGCGTTTTATTTGAAAAAGGGGATAACTCTTTTCCTTTGTTTTTTTGGTATGTTGTGTTGAGGTTTTGTAACATACGGTCCTGGGAGTTGATGAGTCGTTGTGCCGAGTTTATGTTGCCCGCAAGTTCAGGATAGTTTTCTTGAATCGTTTTGAGAGTTTTTTCGGCGTTTTGTTGGTGTGTTATAAGGGTGCGGTATTCCGGGGAATAGTTTTCACCCATTGTAAAAGCTTTTGGTTGATTGGGAACAGTTTGAATCACAGGAGCAAGTGTTTTTGGTTTACGTCCACGTGTTTTCTTTACGGTAGGTTGTGTTGTATTTCCTGTAACAGGAGGCTTGATTGTTTTTACCGCACGACGAGTTTTGAGTTTTTCTTCAATGGAAGGTCCACAGGCAGTTTGTTTATAAGCAGAACTTACTATTTTTTGAACTTCGCGATAAGGAACACCCTTTAACTCATCGGCATGAGTTTCTTTGTACCATTTTTGAAACTGATTCCATGTAGCTGGACCACCGGGACAAACGGCATCTGTGGTTTTTGGCTTTGCCTCTGTATTGGGAACAAAAGCAGGTTGTTGATTTACAATAGCGTTGGCAAATGTTGCGGGTTTGTTGGGCATGATTTGGGGATTCAAAGTGGCAATCGTTTCAGCTACGGCTTCACGAACAGTTTCTTTGGTTTCCCCGCAGTTTTTTTCAACGAGGTCGCGTATCTCCTCTAACGCAGCTAGGATTTTGTCTTTGGGTCTAGACATCCTTTATCTGATAAATGCGTTTAAAAGTTTCTCAGCTTCTAACAAAAAGAGTTAGAATGAATCTTCACTTTGTCAGCTTTGATGAAGAGTTTATTGAACATGTCAAAGATTTATTTGGAGAAAAAGAAGGTATTCAATATACTGTTGGTGATATTCAACAGATTCCTCGTCGTGGTCGTGCCTTTGTAAGTCCTGCGAATTCCTTAGGATTTATGGATGGTGGGATTGATTTGGTATTAAGTCGAAAGATGTTTCCAGGATGCGAACCAAAAGTCAAAGAGATGATTGCGCAAATAGGACAGAAATCACAACTAGGTCGCCCATATCTCCGTGTAGGTTCTGCCTTGTGGTTTGAAGTAGGGCCACAAACAGTTTTGATCAGCGCACCCACTATGTTTTTACCACATGATGTGAGTGATACACAAAATGCCCGTTTAGCGATGGAGGCGATTCTTGTCGCTGGAAAAAAAATAGCAGAAGCAACCAACGGTATAATTCATACACTGGTGGTTACTTCACTGTGTTGTGGGGTAGGTCGTATGGACGCTGAACAATCCGCTATACAAATCCGTGCGGCGGTACGTCGTTTTGAAACAGGGGAGATTCCTAACGAGGTGGAAGATCTGGGCGTTCATTATGTCATGATGCCATCATACGATGAAATTCAACCTGCTAACTTTGATAACCGTGAGATAGGGATTCAATGGCCTCCTTTTACACAAGAGTTTATTAACCGTGGATCAACAGGGCGTTTGTTTGAGGAATAATCTATTTACGTGAACGGGTTGAAGCTCTTGAGTTGGGTGTTTGGAGAAGTTGTTGGGCCTGTTGAAGAACTTGTTGTGTTTGTTGAAGAGGTTGAAGAAGTTGTTGTTGTGCTGGTTGAAGAAGTTGTTGTGTTGTTTGAAGTAACTGGTTTTGAACTTGTTGTGTCTGTTGAAGAAGTTGTTGTTGTGCTGGTTGAAGAACTTGTTGTTGTACACCTTGTTGAATATCTGTTAAAAGATTGGGATGTCCAGAAGAAGAGTGTTGGTACATGGGATTGGTGATTTCCACTTGAACATGAGAATCAACTGAAGAACGATCATCTTGTGTTTCTGGTTCTTCACGATTACTTCCACGATAGACTTCTACATTACGAATATCGTTACAGATTTCAGGAACACTTACGTTATCTTTTAAGTTTTTCATGTTCGTGCGAAAGCTATTGATAATGATTTGAGGAACTGCGGGAGAGGTTTCATTCAAACGATCCACTTGTTCACGGATTTCTTTTAAGAAGTGTTTTGCGGGAACGCGTTGTTCTCTTGGAAGTGCGAGTTCAATGGAAATCCAACGATGAAGTTTTCCATAGTTGATTCCTGAAATACGATGTCCTTCGGCTCGTTTTGCCCAACCAAAAAAGTTGGAAATAACGTTTAAGATTGTTACTGTTAAACTCATCAACCCAATGATAATCGGCGCGGCATTTGAATTTCCAAATAAACTATCTTGGCCAATCGAAGCAGTTCCTGCTAAGGCACTAATGACAATGATCGGAAACTGAATCACGGTGTTAAAGTGAGCGTAACGTTTTTCGGATTGGTCATGTAACCAACGCAAACAAAGAGATTTTTCTGCTTCAGAAGCAACAAGTTCTTCAAGATGGGAGTTATAATGAAGATCTTCTTTTTTAGGGGGAGCATTTGTTGACTCGAGCTGTTGGGATGTTGACATCTTCTATTCTTTGTTGACGTTTTTGAATTGTGTAAAAGGAGCCAAATGTATACCCAGCCACAAAGCCAACAGTAAGTGAAGCAGTGAAGATAGTGAAAAGAAAACGATCCATGTTTTGCTTTTCCAGAAGCATAAAGTAAAATCAATTTTGATTTCTATGGACGTTTTTGATTCAGTAATCAAAGGGAATATTCACATTCATATTCAAACCCAAGGCAAACGCCATTTGACGCTCATTGAAGGGCTTGACAGTGATTTGGATTTGAAACGGATTTGTAAATCCATGCGCAAACTATTCAGTTGTAATGGAAAAGCGGATGAAGAGAATCATATGATTCAACTTCAAGGCGATCAGCGACAAAATGTAAAAGAGTGGTTAGTTCAAAACGAGATTGTGTCAAAGGGAGAGTTGGATCGGATTATTCTTCATGGGTATTAAAAATGATTCACAAAATCGATAAAAAAGTCTGGCAGACAAAATGGATCGTGTGGAAAAAGGAAGACAATTTGCGGAACACGTTTGGTGGCAACTCGCCAAACGTATTCTAAAGATCGCTGGACAACACTATAACTGGAATGATGATGAATGGAAAAGCATGGCAGAATTCTTTCTGAGACCCAACGACTATAAAGTGATTGTAGGGAAGTGATTCTAAAAAATAAATTGTTAAAATAGAATGAAACGTTCTTTGAAACACCGTGCGCGTAAACATCGTCGTCAAACACGAAAGAGACAAAGAGGTGGTGGTAAGTTGGAAAAACTTCCTTTGAAGGCAACAACGAAAGATGAAATTATAAAAGAACTTGATGCTGAATGGGATTTTTTGTTTGTGATGGGTCATGGTGCTTTGCTTCCTGATAAAACATTCAAAGTTCCGGCCAATACCTATATTATATTCAACGCACCTGCTGGTTGTCGCGCGATTAGTATTGGGTCAGTTCCACATAACGACACAATCGTTAAAAACTCCAGAGCAGAGTTTCTTGATAAATTTGCAGATGATCATCTTGGACAAACTGGATTATTGGAAACTGTAACCGCGGTTGAAAGACACAAGTTATTAACAACTGGATGTTATCCTGATTTGTTTTTTGCCGAAACAAACGCAAATTATCTTCCGCGTTCAACGCATAGCAGTTGTTTAAGTGAAATACAGAAAAAACGCACAATCTATGGTCCAGATGAAAAGGTGTTTGATTTATCAATTGCGTTTAAAAATAATATGTATCAATCTTTGCTATTAGGTGTTTATGAAATGCCTGTTTCACAAAAATATGTAACAGGTATATATGATGAACTTTTAAAACTAGATGATGATGCAGCCGCAATGTACACACATCTTCCTTCACAAACACCAGAGACACAGAAGAAGTTACTCGAATCTGCAAAAAAGAGAACTCTTGATACTGATATTCGCCTTTTTCAAACATCTGGTCCAAATCTACGCAAAGATTTAATAACACAAACTGCGTTACTCAGTAAAGTTATAACAGACATGGGTCCTGCTACTCCTGGAAAAAACCGTTTTATTTTTGTTGGGTCTTGTCGTGGTATTGAAGAAATACCTGATACATCACCTTTACTCGCAGAAGTTTCAACTTTAGCAAGAACTGGTTCTTTAGGAAATAATAGTAGCATAATCAATACTACTGCTTCAATTGTAAGTGGTATTAAATCATTTGGGTCTCAAGCACAAAAAGCCGCAGAAGCAGCTTACAATAAAAAATATACATTAGGATCATCATCCTCATCGGTAGCTAAAGTCATGACAGAAGAAGATGAAATCAAACAAGCGGTTGATCTGATGAAAAATACAAAAACAATGAATCGCAGTATTCTTGCCAAACAACGAGAAATACGACAAAAAATACAAAAAAATAGTTCTTTTAAGGCAAAATATAATGCCGAAGTTTCCAGACAAAAAACATCTGGGGAGTTTTGATAACAAGTTCTCAAAACAGCCTTTGGCAAATACTAATTCAAAGGATAAAGACAAAACGCAAATAAAAAATAATGGAATCTTTTTTTTTGTTTGCGAGTAGCTTACTCAGTTTTACTACATTAGATTATTGGCTAACCAAACAACGTTTTCAAGGAGTCTACTACATAGTTCACGCGATTCATAATGTGATGATTGTACAATCCACTTGGCCTGATGTGCGCAAAACCTTTACGAACTTTCAAGACCTTCCTTTGTATGAACCAAACTATGAAGCGATTGCGTATTGTTTCGCGCTTCATGTATATCATATTTTGTGTTATAGGGGGAAGTTTCGGTTTGATGATTGGCTTCATCATGGGTTAATGATTGGGATTGCCTTGCCGATTGGCGCTTATTTACCATCTTCAACATTGATTGGATATTCTTTGTTTTTTTCAACGGGATTGCCTGGTGGGATTGACTACGCGTTGCTGTTTGGTGTGCGAAATGGCTGGTTAGCTCCTCTAACAGAAAAGCGAATCAATCGTTACTTGAATGTGTGGATTCGTTCACCTGGATGTGCGTCACATGCGGCTCTTACATTGGCATATTCTTTTATGATGAGTCAAAACGAGATAGATGTGTTTTTTTGGCTGTCTGTGATTCCAGCTGTGTTAATGTATTGGAATGGTCAGTACTTTATGAATCAAGTTGTTGTAGATTACACACGACGCACAGAACGGTCTTTACTGGATTAAAGTAAAAGAAATAGTAAAAGGGGAGTATGAATACCATAACTCAACCTCTTTTACAAAGAATTTATTCAACGCAAAGGATACAGTTAGAACATTTTAGTGCGTTTCGAAATATTTTATGCGGTGCGGGAATGTGTTATGCGATTGAACAAAACAAACTTTGGCATGTTCCAATCGCTTTTTTAGTTCCAAGTATCTATGCGGGTTATCAAGGATACAAACATCGCATCTTAATAAAAGATTTTATTTTGAAATCCGTTTAGACGAGTTGCGTTTCTTTGTTTTGTGTTTCCTTTTTTTGCGACCACCTTCTGCTCTTAAAAAAGGTTCGATTTCGTGACGAATCACATTACTTGGAAGCTGTGGAAAAATATTTTCCATTGCCTTAATACGTTTGGAACTTTCATGCGCATCATTCACACGTCGTATTAATCTTTGTAGATCTTCTGTTTCTTTATATTGATTATATATGGAAAGAAAAGGTTCTTGTAATGGATTGTCATCCATATCTAATCGAACAAGATTGTCTGGTAAATAAGGAATGCTCTGAAGTTGGTTATGTTCAAGATTGACATAGAGTGGTTCTGTAACTGTGCGAAGATCATAATCAAACTTGGTAAGATTACGAGAACTTAAATTCAAATCAAGTGATAAACTGTTATATGCCCATATTGCCTCGTTTGCAGACAAACCGTTCAGATTTCGAATATCTTGTTCATAATGGTCTTTTGCATAGTAAAGTTCTTGTGCTATACTTTCAATATCCCGTAAACGTCTCATATACATTTGTTCCGAAGGAGTCAAATGATAGTTTCCCTCTTCCATAAGAATCGTATCACGCATGCGACGAATAAATTCTTTGTATTCAGAATAAGGACCATTGAGATCAAGTGAATACATGTCTTGATAGATTTTCCAAATATCACTTCCAAATGTTTCGCTTATATTGTTGTAGTTATTTTGATTGTAAGAATATACGTTGTTATAAAAGTTTTCACCAACGTAGGAAGGATCCATGTAGTTTTCAGGTTCACCAATGTTATTGACCTGTTGATTAGGAAACCCCATTTGACTTGCCGTATTGATACCAGGAGCACGACCGATATTCACTGTTTCCGTGTTACTGTTATTTACGGTGGTTTTCGCAGTTCGTTTTGTACGATTGTAGCGTTTTGGCATTCTACTTATGAAAAATAAACTTTGATTTTATTTTTGATGCGGTTGCGACACATACCACAATCATTATTCATGCGACGGACGCAGGTGGAGCAAAAGGTGTGTCCACAAGGATCAATCGCAATACTGACATGTTCATTCAAACAAATAGGACAAATAGGTTCGTTTTGAAAATCGTTGCCGGTTTTGAAGATTTGAATTGCGTCATACAACATTTTATGCTTTTGATAAAGGTGTAAAAGGGATTTGTATTGTGCTTCAATGGTTAAATCTTTGAAGCTTGTTTGAAGATAATGTTCTAATGCTTCAATAAGTTCGGGGGTGGATTCGTTGGTTTGAAGTTCCATAATCAGTCCAACTCGTTTTTGAATCTTATCCATTTTTTCGATACGCAACTTCAACTGATTTTCTGCTTCAAGTAACTTCTCCCCTGTTTCTTTGTAAAGTTCAATAATACTATTCACTTGTTGGCGGATTTGTTGAAGATTGGATGGGCCTTTTTCAGCTAAACGAGCTTCCACTTCAGCGTTGATTTGTTCGGTTCCTGACACATCTGTAAGAAGGGTGCGTAGAGGGCGGATTTGGTGACTATCAAAATCTTGACGAACGGCGAAACGACGTAGGGAGCGTTCTACAGGACCTACCAAAGGATGATCCGTTGAAGGTTTTAATAAAAAACTTAAGACTTGTTCATTTTGTCGAACCATCATCTCTCGGAGTCGTTTGCGCCAGTTAGAGGGTTGTCCTGTCATCCCTCCTAACATTGGCCAGTTGGCTGGAATGACTTCCGTGATGTGTCGTTGGAAAGATTGGTTGACTAAATGTTGGATGGCATCGTTGCCGCCACCCACGGCTTCCATGTAACTGCCTGCCGGTCTTGTTTCATCCGCATCTTGGAAGTTTGCCGATGAATACAGTGAAAAGTTGTGGAAGTTATTGTCTTCTTCCGCCATCTGCTTCTTCAGGAGAGAGTAAAAGGGTGGTTGAAGCGCGTTAGTATTTACGTTTGTGTGTTCGTTTTTTATGCTGTTTTCGTTTCATCGTTTTGCGTTTTCCACCTTTTTTTGGTAAGGCACAAACTGCTTTTTTCATCGGCGTAAAAATATCTACAGATCCACCACCTTCTTTTACAGCGCCAGCAAGTGTCTTTCCTTGAAAAAATGTATTAAATGCTTTTCGGTATTTCATATAAAGTGTTTGGTTTATGAAAGGTTTTACTTGATCAGGAAATAAAATACCTTGACAATCTGGTGAGGCAAAACATACACCAAAGTTTTCACTTATTCCTTTTTCTAAATCGCTTACTTGTTTCGCAATATAACCTTCAAGAGTTATGGGCTGTATTAATTGCTGATCTGAATGTGAATATAAAGTTCCATTTTGTTGACGACAGTGAAAGCGAATGACTTCCACATCATCGTCATAGGAAAGTGAATTGAATCCTTTTTCAATTTGTTCGGGTTTCGCAGCAGGATTTGTTTCATTTATCCAACGAATACGTGGAGCTCGTTTTGAAGCAACTTGATTGTTTGGAATTGTTTTTGGGAAATTTGCGGTGGGAAGATTAAACTTCTTTTCTGCGAGAACTTTTTTTCCTAACTCTGGATCTGTATTCTTCGCAGCTTTCCACGCCTCTTCCACCATAATACGAACAACTTCGTCTTTTGTAATTTTTCCAGCCTGTGATTCCAACTCTTTTGCGACTTCGCGCATACGACGAAAACGAATAAGTTTTTCAGGTAATCCACCGCCACCTTCTGGTCCACGACAATCAGAGCTAAAGGGTGTTTGACCTGGCAAAACAGGTGTTAAAAAGGGTTCAGGATGTTCAACATCAAATGGATCTTCTGGATTATTCAGCGCAACATGTCGATGACCCAAGGCAGGTCGTCCACAAATTGTACACCAACCCACTTCACCTTTCTCATTTTTATATTTGTTATACAAAACTAAATGTGGAGTTGTATTTTGTTCTGCTAAACAGTTGTGTTTCATATAGTTACATGCTTCGCTACGAAATAAAAACTTTAAACAAAATGGACAGCAGGCATAATCATTCGCAGGTATTTTACCAGTCAGGCCATCTGGGCTTGTTTCAAACACCGTATCAAACTTTTCAATATCTGCTTGTGATAAACCATTCCAAAATGGAGTTCTTGAAAGTTCCGCGACTTTGATCAAGTCTTTTATTTCTTTTGTTTTTGCCCATTGAAAGGGAGTTTCTCCTGTTGTAGTTGTCAGTTTTGTATCTGCGCCTTCCTCAAGAAGAAGCTGGATGATATCTACTTCTCCTTCACCTACGGCAAGATGAAGTGGTGTAGATTTTATATCATTTTGAGCATTTATATTTGCGTCTGCGTCTAAAAGAAGTTTTACACATTCAATTGATTTTCCTATTACAGCGGCATGTAAAGCAGTATCTCCTGTAACGGATGGTATATCAACATCTGCTCCTTTTTCAATGAATAACTTTACTTCAGGAATATAGGCATACCAACTCAGATAAAATAAGGGACTACGCTTAAACCTATCAAGATTATTGATATTTGCTCCTGCTTCAACCAGTTTATGAATGAGAGATTTGTTTTTTACTTCAATTGCTTTATTCAAAGGAGATTCTCCTTTTTCATTGACAATATTTGGATCTGCTTTTGCTTCCAGAAGCATGTCCACCGCTTTTTCATTTTCATATTCGCAAGCCAAAAAAAGTGCTGTTTTACCTGTTTTATCTTGTTGATTAATATTCGTTGACTTCTCTAGAAAGACATTTACATATTTTTGTAGGTTTTTGTTTACTAAAGCAATCATAAGTGGTGTTCTGCCATCAGATGAAGATGGACTATTTACGTCAACACCTTGTTTAAGAAGTGCTTCAACAAGTTGTATATCTTTCATTTGTAAAGCATTTGCCAATAAACCTTTTGCGTTTTTAATATTTGCGCCACTTTGAACTAATAAAGAAATGGTCGCTTGATTTTGTGTTAAAGAAAGTGGGGTATTTCCATCTTTGTCTTTTACGTTTGGATCTGCTCCTGCTTTCAAGAGTATTTCAGCACATTTTGTATATCTAGGTGAGTTTTCAACAGCAACATGTAAAGGGGTTAATCCTTTATTTGAATCTTGGATATTGACATTCGCACCTGCTGTTATTAAATCATTTAGCATATCAATATTTCCTTGTGAGGCAGCATAGTGGATTGGACCGATTCCAAGTTTATTCACTAAGTTTGGATCGGCACCATTTTCCAATAGTTTACGAGATAAAAATGTATTATTTTGTTGAACCGCAAGACCAAGGGGTGTATTTCCTTGATTACTTTGAATATTTATTTCAATTCCTTTGATATTTAATAAATAATTCACTATTTTTTCTTTTTTTGTATCAACTGCTAAAAGTAAGGCATTTTGATTGTATTTGTTTTTTATGTGAACATCTGCGCCATTTCGAACAAGAAGAGAAACATGTTCAAGATTTTCAACATTTTTTCGCTGAATAATATACATTAACGCAGTAAAACCATTTTTATTTTGTAAGTTAACATTTGCGCCGTTATCAAGAAGTAATCGAATCCCATCGTAATTTTCAGCTTGTTGGTATGAGGCTGAATAAAAATGTTTTGCCAATGCCATAAGCGCAGTTTCACCGAGTTTATTTTGATAATTTACATCTGGATGAAAAGACAAAATATATTTTAATTTTTCTAGACTAAACGAAGAAGTTGCTGATTGTATAAGTGGTGTAAGTCCATTTTTATCTTCATAATTTATATCAACACCTGAATCTATAATTGATTGTATCTTTCTGGCTTCATATGGAAATACATAACGTAAAAGTTCAATCAGTGTTTCTTCCTTTGATTGAGCCATCTACCTATATTCGTAAAATAGAATTGCGGGCGATTTGATACAACTCAACAATCATTTTTGCTTCCTCTGGTTTACACAAGACAAAACGACGAACTAACTCTTCTTCCATTGATTTGGCATCGGAGGGCTGAATAAAATGATCTACAACTAAACGATTGAGATAGAGAAAAGCTTCTTTGATATCCATAATTTGTTTTATCAAATAAAATATGGATACAAAAAATCAATTTTATCAAATCGCATCAATATCAATGTCTGAGTCATCTTTTTTGACATTTGAATCACCACCACGGTCAAACAAATCATCTTCATCTTCCAATGTACTTCCTTGTTGAACTCGTTGAACAACCTGTTGAATATCTTGCGTTTCAATCTGCGCAAATAATGCTTGATTAATACCTTCGAGTTTCTTGATTTTACCGTGAAGACGTGGATCAACAACTTGAAGAATATCTCCTAAATCTTCGGCGGTACCTCCTATGGCAGACCCACTGGATAATCCACGAAGACTCAAGACAACAATCGTACCTTCACCCACCCATTCGGATTTACGAATCGCACCTGCGAGTTTACATAATCGTTCCTTATTGTCATTACAATACACACGAAAACGACGATTTCCAACAGATTTTAAGACACGACCAAACATTTGACCATCGTCTTCATCCCAATCAATCATCTTCACATCAATATCCTGTGATGTATGCTTGTTGTTACCTTTTTTGTAACCTTTTCCACCTTTTTGATTTGGCATCTTCCTATTGTGTTAGAGGGGATATTGTTTAACCTATGGAATGCTAACAGATTGACTTTTCAAGCCCATATCACTTTCAAACGTTGGATTCGCAATGACCGCATTGCTTGGAATATTGCGATTGAATGTATCGCCTCCACCTCTAAAACGTCTGGTGCGTTGGCGTCTTTGTTTTCTAGAACGACGTCTTGCGAAACGAGTCTTTCCTTTTTTCATTCTGATAAGAGTTTCCAAAATATTGTTTTAACAATATTTTGGAAAGTCCTTATTAGAATATAAGGTTCTTCCAATATTGAAGAACATTTCATTCTGATAAGAGTTTCCAAAATATCGTTAAAAAAATCATTTTACCTTGTTAGGAAGAAAGATAAGCAAACGTGGAGGTTGAAATGAATTCGCCAGATCCATCAGCATCTTTTTATTGTCTGCTTGACGAGAACTTGGAATAATATCAAAGGCTTGTAGGTAGGATTTGATTGCCTTTTCAGAATCCATAATACGCAACTCACGATTTTTGATACCATCTGGCGTACGTCCTTGACGAACTGCTTTAACTCGCTCATTCGGACAATCATCTAGGCGATGTCCATACAAGCAACAAATCGAACAATAACGAGACCGACGATATGGACATTCCATCCTCTTGTGTGAAATAGAAAGTCCCTGAAGAATATGTTGACAGTAAGAACAAGTCATGTTAAATGGTTGCGTTTCATTTAACATGAAAAAAAATCAATTTTTATCTGCCTATCAAACTAGGCTTCCACAAGTGGCATGAACCATTCTTCTTGTTTGTCTTCCGCGATTTCATATTCTTTAAAGAGTTCAAGTGCGGCAACAACTCGTTTCATTTTGGGGAGTTCCATGAGTTTCGCAAACTTGGAGGAAAAGACTTCCATTTTATCCACGGGAGTTTCAAGACCATCCATAAATCCTTGGAGCGCATTTACAAGACGGGCGATGCGCCCGTTGGAACACATCCCACGACTGTCAATCACTTCTTCCACCATGCGTCGCATCATTTCCTTTTTATCTTTGTGTTCAAATACATAGGACCACACATGATCAAAGAGCTTGATGTAGGTAATGTTAAAGGAGGACATGTTCATGGGAGTTTCTTCATACAAGACGAAACGCGCTTGTTCGTACTCTTCGTTTGTACATAGTTTTTCATCTGAGAGTTCGGTGAGAAACTCAACGTAGGAAGAATACCACAGATCAGGAAAGAGGGGGGCTTTGATTGGAACTTTTGAAATGTGTTCGATATTCTTCAGGGCTTCTTCTTGGACGGAACTGCGGTGAACGCTTTGGTGGTCTTGAGCAAGTGCGCGGAGATTCACGCCACCTTCTGGGTCACGCTCAAAGACCCAACGACCTTCGGCATCTTCAGGAGGCCTTTGTTGCGCGATATGTTGTACAGCCCGTTCATTCAACCGTGCCAGTCTTTCGCGTCTGAGTTGTTCTTGTCGACGAAGAACTTGTTCTTGGTGATTACGGATTTGAAGTTGGAATTCCGCATTGAACTGGAGTTCAGCTTTTCTCGTAATCTGTTCGCGAATGATACTACAAAAGTAAGGTGTCTTCAACTCACGTTCCCAATCAAGTCCATCCATGACTCGAATGTTCAACCGCTCATGATGTTCGCATGTATATTCACCCAAACGATTCGCATTGATACAGTCATAAATCATACAGCGGGTAAGATAATAGGGATCAATGCGTTTCTTTTTAAGGTTGGGAATGGGTCCACCTGCGTCTGTAATATCAGGTCGCGCAGTGAGTTCTTGGCGCACATGAACTCCACAACACCGATTTCCAAAGACATCATTTCCACAGCGTACACCGTTTTTTTTGACTCCGACACACTGCGGCATTTTTTTCGTCGTATTACTTTTAATAGTAAAAATAAAAAAATCAATTTTTATGTGAGTTTTTGAAAAATATTTTTATAAAGTAGAAAACATGTCAAATCTGAACTCCGGTCAAAAGAGTGTTACATCGAATGGTAACACTCTAAGCTCCACAACAGGAAACAACGCAAGTTCAACTGTGAATAACGGGAAAGTTAATGGAAACAACGGGAAAGTTAATGGAAACAACGGGAAAGTTAATGGAAACAACGGGAAAGTTAATGGAAACAACGGGAAAGTTAAT
>JACCDW011934073.1_pt1 | contig 22110 bp, 23 predicted proteins | sample 7449781 | NCBI WGS metagenome assembly JACCDW01 (sample SAMN15323449, study PRJNA562643) | freshwater metagenome | isolation source: river surface water | place: USA:Blue River Watershed | collected 2017-08-18
ATATATTATAACAGGAAATGTTGTAAATTCCGATTTAGTAGCTAATTACATATTTACTATTGGAAAAGATAATCCAGAATATATTGCAAAAAAAATGGATTTAATGGATATGATAAAATAGATATTAAAGAGATAATTTGTATATATAATATATAATATATAATATATTATATGTATAGCGAGACTAGAATGGAAAGAGCAGTAAATCTATTGGAAAAAGTATCAGAAAATTCGATTCCCTATTTTACTTTCAATGGTAAATTTTTTTATGCAAAACCATGTCATATTTATGACGGCGATACATTTTCTATTATATTTGAATATGGTAATGAAATTATAAAGTATAAATGTCGTTGTATGGGTTATGATACTGCTGAGATGAAACCTAAATTAAATGTGGAAAACCGAGACCAAATTATTCAGAAGGCACATTCGGCAAAAAATCGATTAACCGAACTTTTGCAGAAACATCCATCTGGATTGGTGAAGGTAGAATGTTTGAATTTTGATAAATATGGACGTATATTAATTAATGTGTGGAATATGGTGGATAATAAATCAATAAATGAAATAATGATAGAAGAAGGTCACGGAAAGGCATATTCAGGAGGAACAAAGGAAGAATGGTAAAAAAATATTTACAATATATAACATTATATACATGGTTATTTTTTATTTTTATTGTTTTTATTTTTTGTTTGATTTATAGCATAACATTTTTAGAATAAACTATAGACAATTTAAAATCATATATAGAATCTTTTTTTTCAATTTTTAAATTATTTTCAATATGATTAATTATATTATTATACATTAATTCACTAAGTCTTAAAGAAGAATATATATTATTTGTAGTATTAAATTTTATGGCAAATATATTATTTACAATATGCAATACTGATACACTATTTATATTATTTATTTTTTTAAATGTTTCTATATTTAATAAATGAAATATCATCATATTTATATTATGAACATATTCGTCATTATATAATAGATTAGGAAGATTTAATGTATTAGAATCAGTAAATTCAATATGTAATACATGTACAATATTTACAGGAGCATTTGTTTGACGAGTTAGTTTAATAGGTTCTCTTATATCATACCATTCGTCATTATTTTCCGATAAATTAGATTCTTCTAATATGGATTCATTTATAGATAATGCATGATGTAATTTTATATTTTCACTTGTTAATTCCTTTATTTTCCTTTGTAATTCGGCAATTTCATTATCTTTTTCGGAAACGGTCTTTTTCATAATTTCAATTTCATTTGCAAGTTGATGAGGATTCATTTCAGTTTCTTTAATAGGAGTTTTATTTATCATAAAACGGATAAATTTAATTTTATTATCATTATAACCCATATAATTTAAATCGACTACATTATAATATTCTAGTCTGGCGCGAATTGATTGAGTAATTTCATTATTATTCCAATATTCAAAATGAATGAATGCCATATATTTATTGTTTGAGTTTTCCTTTTTTGTAAAATCGATTCTTTTAATTTTTCCAAATCCGTAAACAAATTCAATTAAATATTTTAATCTTTCTTCATCGATTAAATCGCCCGGTAACATAGGAATAAATAAACTATTCCAATTGTGGTCGATTTCTGGAAATGTAAAAGTGGGAAAAGGAACTTCTCTTTCTTGATATTGCGTATTAGATGGAACAGGAGAAATATTGTGTTCAAAAGTAATATATTCTGTCATTTTAATAGAGTAAAATAGAGTAAATTTGCAAATAACTTTAATATAGAGAGTGGAAATAAATAAATATTAAATAATAATTATTTATATTATAAGATAGGGTGGGGGAATATAAATTATATATTATTAAGTAATTCAATTTTTTCAATAAAATGCAATTTTATTATTTATTTTATAAATAATTAAAGATGAATTATTATGGTGAATTATTATGATGAATTATTATATGTAAAATTGATTTATAGACAAGTTAATTATATATATACCTAAAAATAATAAATTAACATTAACAATTAAAATATTAATAAATTAAATGGGAATTAAAAACTTAAATAAATTTTTACTGAACAATTGTTCAAAAAAGGCAATTCACAAAATTTCTTTCTCTAGTTTTTCTGGAAAAACATTAGCAATAGATACTAGTATCTATATGTATAAATTTATTGGTGATGGCAGTTTAATAGAAAATATGTATATGTTTATCTCTATATTTAAAAAATATAATATAACTCCTATATTCATATTTGATGGCAAACCTCCGGATGAAAAAAAAGAATTAATAAGTAATCGGAAAAATAAAAAACAAGAAGCAGAAAATGAATATAATAATCTTAAATTACAAATTGCAATGTCTTCAGAATTAAATGAAAAAGATATGCGCGAAATAGAAACAAAAATGGAAAATTTAAAAAAACAGTTTGTAAGAATTAAACAAACGGATATAGATACAACGAAAGAATTATTAAAATCTTATGGATTAAAATATTTAGATGCCGAAGGAGAAGCCGACGTATTATGTGCAAAATTAGTTTTATCGGAAAAAGTATGGGGATGTGTAAGCGATGACATGGATATGTTTTTATATGGATGTAATAGGGTTATTAGACAGGTAAGTTTAATGAATCAAACATGTTATATTTATAAGTTGGATATTATATTAAAAGAATTAGAAATGTCGATAAATATTTTTCGACAAATAATGGTTATTTCTGGAACTGATTATAATATATCTGAAAAAACTAATTTGAATGAAACCATAAAATGGTATTATGAATATCAAAAATATTTATTCTATTTACCTCCATCATTAAACCCTGCAAATAAACCAGAGAATAGATATGGATTTTTCGAATGGCTTTCAAAACATACAAAATATATTGATGATTATGCAAATTTAATAAAAATATATGATATGTTTATATTTTATGATTTTATGGATATTCGCCAATACGATGAAATTATTGAAAAAAATCAGGAATTAACAATAAAAGATATAAATATGGTAAAATTGTATGAAATATTGCGCGAGGATGGGTTTATATTATAAAATTGTGTATTAGTATCTAGTCTATTGTAATTTTATAAAAAAAATAAATTATTTTTATTTTTTTATTGTTTTGTATTTATTTTATTTTTATTGTGTTATGTGTAGATTTTATAATGTAATTATATTCGATTCCTTTTTTACAGGTAAAATAGGATTTATTGTGCTATAATATGCAATATTTTCTAACTGTTTTTTTATTATTTTAATTTCTTCATGCAATTTTATATTATCATTTTTTATATGAATTAATTCTTGTTTTATTTTTTCCAAATTTGAGGATTCTGTATTTGTATTTTTATTTGTATTTTTATTTTGTAATGATTGGGCATGAATATATTTATATATTTCATTTTCACTTAATCGCGTTTGATTTATAATTTCTTCTATTGGTATTTTTCTTTTATACATTTTATTTGCAATAAATTTAAGACGCATTTGAATAGCATATTTACTTCGTTTATGATTATTGGCAATATCATATAAATTAGTACCACGACTAATTTGAAATAATAAAAATTGTTCTTCTCCGTCTGTCCAAATATTTCCTGCGTTTTGCATTTTGATATAGAGTAATAAAGGGTTAAATAGATAAAGAGGTAAATTAAATTATAATTAAATGTTATAAGAATATAGGGGGAGGGGGGAAATATAATTTTATTTATAAAAAGTTTTTCAATTTTATTTATAATAAATATAATAATAAATAATTTATATTATATAAATTATTTATTTTTTTACAAAAAAAGAGTAAAAAGAATATAACGCAATGCCAATACACCCAATGCCAAAGTATATTAATATTCCTATTGCCTGTCCAGTTTTTCTGTGATTTTCATCTTGTTCATCTAAATACATTTTATATTTTTTATAATTTGTAGGTTGATAAGTTTTAGTTCCATATTTATTACTAATAGTAATAGTCGGAAGACTATCATATGAACTAGTGTTATTATTAAATTGAGAATTCATTTTATAATATATAAATGTATGTTTATTTATATATTTTATTATATTATAAATATAAATATAAATACTTTTTTACACCAAGGATGCAATAAAAGACCCATTAAAATCTTCAATACCAGTATGTTTCAAATTAATACTCACATCCATATAAACATTTCCCCCCATTTTTGACCATCTATGGCAAAATAACCAATCTTCTGAATAATAATGATCATCTTCAACACCACAATCAAATAAAGCATATGCCCATTTATTTTCATCGCCGCGCAAAAATCCAACATCATCAGTATATTTGGTCTTTGGATATGCCTTCGCCATTTGTTCAATAGTGTTGCGCTTAATCATCATAAACCCAGTTGCAATATGCTTCACCTTTGTCAAATTATTTTCAATAGTTAAAACACTATTTAAGAAATTAGTATTATATTTCAATAAATTATGCTGAATCATGTTTTCATCACTAATAACATTGCGTAATTGGGACGCATTTTTTCTTTGCAACATTTTTTCCACTCCGGTATTTTTATCCAATAAAATATTCCAATTGTATTTCTTTAAAGGGTAAACACCACCAATTAAATATTTATCTGAAATAAGAAGTTTTAATATATCAACGGGATCCCATGTAATATCGCTATCAATAAATAACATATGAGTTACATTAGGATTACTCATTGCTTTTGCGATAAGATTATTTCTGGCACGAGAAACCAAACTATCATTCTTGCAAAATTCAACAGTAAGATTAATACCAATTTGACGGAATAAATTCATAGTCTCCATCAAACAATGCACATAATTAACATAACAAAGACTGCCATAACACGGTGTTAAAATGCAAAGATGCGGATTATTTGATTTAACATAATCTTCGACTTTTTTTGTAAACATAACATTGGCTTCTTGTACCAAATTAGATTGTATAATATTGGGAGGAATAGGAATATTTTTCATTTCTTGAGATGGGATTTGATTAGTAATGTTTACAGGTTTGTTTGAATTATTGGTTGGTAAAGAGGGTAAATTGGGAACATTGTCGTTTATTAATATTTTAATATTATCTTCGGAGGAACTCATTATAATATGTTAGTAATATTATAATCAATAATAAATTTTTTATATTGATTTAAAAACTATATATTTTAATTGAATATATATAATGGAAATTATTTGTGATTATTTAAACAAAAATTGTTTTAATTTTAATTATGATAAATTATATAAGGAAAATACTATTTTATTGGAAGATTTTGATACTAAAAAAACATATATAATGCATTTAATTGGAGAAAAAAAATGGTGGATGAGTATAATTGATTCGGCAAAAGGATATAGTTTTTATAGAACATCTGATAAAAGTAAACCTATTGTATTGGTTGTTATCCCGGAAAAATTAACGGAATATATATGTCTTAATAATTGCGATAAAAAATATGTAAGTAAAATTATCGTAAATTCTAACGGTGAAAAAGAATATTATTTATCCGATAATTGTCAAACAAAATATAAAGGACTCGTATTTGAAATTATTTGCGAAGAATATATAGAATATGATATAGAAACTGTAAATATAGAAACTATAAATAATAATTTTAAATTAAAAAGCATTATTTATGCTTTACGCGAAAAATATTGCAAGTGAAATGGTTACTATATAAGTATTTGAATTATTTATATAGTAAAAAGAAAACAAACTAATTTTTATTTTGATTTTTTGGGTTATTATTGTGATATATTTTTATTTTGATTTTTCTAGGGTTTTATGATATAATTTTTATGGATTTTATTTATTTTTTTATTTTTTCTAAATTTTTATTTTTATTTGTAAATTGCATTTTTTAAGCAGTGGCAACGGGCGCCTTAACGAAGTGATGCTTCATGTACTTTTGGAGGTTAAAGTAGGTAAGTTCATCATCCTTGCCTAACTTAAGGAGGGCAGATAACTTGGCATCGGCGTTAATCTTGCGACCATTCTCCTTATCTTGGAGACCATTGGTGCGGATGTAGTTGTTAATCTCCTTGGAGACAGCAGTTCTAGCAAGTTCGGTGCCGACCTCCTTGCCTAAGAATCTGGCCAACTCGTCAGAGATCTTGGTGGGCTTAACGAAACCGGAGGGTTGACGGTTAACGTTAGTCTTTCTCTTGCGAGAAGATTGTTTTTGAGCAGTCTTTAACTCGCGGGAAACTTGCTTCTCGAGTAACTTGAAGTCAGACTTCAAGGAAGAGAAAAGACCATTAAGTTGAGTTAACTTGGCACCAAAGACGCTAAGTCTGGAAACCATGGTCGACTCCTCAACAGGAGCAACGGGAGCACTTTCGGCAACAACTTGAACGGGTTCAGGAGCACTGACCGGAGCACTGACGGCAATAGGTGTATCAACGACCTTCTTTGCAGACTTAGAAGCACTCTTCTTAGGAGCAACGGTTTCCTGAACAGGAACTGAAACGACGGGACTAGAGGAAACGGTAGTAGAAGGAGTAGATTTAGATTGACGAACCATTTTATAGATTATACTGGGTTATATACATTATAATAACCTATTTTTTAAGTAGTTTTAACGCATAATATATTTAATATATATAAAATGGCATCATATATCCAGTATTTCCTAAAGATTTTCTCCTAAAAAAGAAAAACGCAAAAAATAAATTATAATAAAAATATAAAAAGTATTTTATTAGTATAAATAAGGTAAAAATAATCAATAAAAATCAAACAAAATTTTATATAATAAAAAATATTATATAAAAATCTATATTACTTCAATAACGCTTTCAAACAACCATGGTATATTATTTCTAGCATCATTTGAAACACAAGTTAACGCTGTAAGAACATACATTGCCCCTAATTTTCTAAATTCAATATTTTTCCCACTACAAACAAAATAATAAATTAAATCCATACACAAATTTACAAACTGAGGCATATCAAATCTATAAAGAGATAAACTTCTCAAATGTAAAATACTAAATGGGTCTCCAAAAGAGCAAATATTATTTTTTAATTCCGGACTTATTCCAAAGCGATAATCCCATATATCTCGTAATATTCTCATAAATGTGAATATTTTCGATTGATTTAAATCCAAAATCCATCTACTACTAGCATAATTTCCCAATTGATTAATTTCAGAAATAACATCTTCTATTCGACGGTCAATTTCATATGTTCTTGTTTGAATAATCTTATCTAAAATCTCTTTTTGCTGTAAATTTAAATGTACTAAAAAATGCATACCATAATATATTGGTTCGTTATAATTATGTCCCAGCGTAGTGTCCACAATCTGTCTATTTCTAGAACGACGAGACCCTCCCTGTTGTAAATTTTCTATATGTTTCTTAATAAAAATGGATTCTTTTTCCTCTCTTGAAAACACATATTCAAACAAAATCTTAGTGGTATTAAAAATAAAAAAAATATCGCGAATAATATTCTCTTCTACTTTTTCCCTAGTATAAGGATTTACAAAATTCTCCACATTTTTGTTTGAAGTATTATATAAAGTAACTATATCAAATCCATAAATAAATCCTTTTGAATCCGAAAAACTAAAAAACCTTTCCATCGGAATTTCGTCCAACGGTTCCAGGGTATATCCATCTGTTTCATTAATACATAATTTTCGATTTTTAAAGGCGGCTCCACGTTTGCGCAAACACCAATAAACAATATATCTTCTAAAATACTTTTGAATAATTATACAAGAATCAATTTGTTTGAAAAATGTCAAAATTCTTTCTATTAGAATAGGTTTTGTTCCAGATATCATTAATTTATGTTGCTTGCATATAGATTTTAATTCTGGTAATTTATATTTATTTAAATTAACATTTTCCTTTTTATAATCAGCATAATTCAAACAAATATTGGGCAATTCTTTTTTTTCGCGAGGAATTTTTTCAAGTTTTAATAATTTGTTTGAATTATTATTTTTAATATCTGTTCTAGGTAGATTATTTCTATCTTCAATAGTAATATCGGATATATTATCCTCGATATTTTCTAAATAAGTAATTTGACTACTTAATCTATGTGTTGCCATGTTTATAATCTAATATACTGTATTATTAAATTATAAAATTTTATATTTATATTTATATTTTATACAATGTATAAATAAATTGCGCGATATATACTATAAAATACTTTCATGATGTATTTTGCTAATCGAATTAATAAATATATCAAAAAATTGATTTAAAGATATATAATTATTATATAGTATAATTACATACATTATAGTATATTATCACCGCATTATTAATCTATTTCTAATCTAATTAATCAATCTAAAATGAGTTCTTCTAATATTGTTCTTTCTGTTGCTGACTGGAATCCTTCCTCTATTAAGTTATTAGCACCTAAGTCAGGTAAGACTGGCGCAAAGAGTGTGAGTATTATTAGCGAGCAAACTAAGCGTGGTATTGCTATTAGTACTCCTTTAATGACTACCTGGGGTGTTGGTGAGGCGTTAACTGCTGATACTAAGGAAGGTACCGGCAAGTATAGTTTAACTTTAAGTTTTCCTGGAAAGGATTATGAGAGTCCGGCAACTACTGAGTTCTTAAATAAGATGAAGGAATTTGAATCTCATATTTTAAGTGAGGCAGTCAAGCATTCCGAATCATGGTTTGGTGATCACAAGTCATTAGAAATTTGCAAGGATAAGATGTTCCCTATTATTAAGTATCCAACTCTTCCTAATAGTAAGAAGATTGATACTTCGAAACCCCCTTCTTTAAAGATTAAGGTTCCGTTTTATGACGATAAGTGGGGTATTGAAATTTATGATACAAAGCAGAAGTTAATTTTCCCTTCTGAGAATAAGGAGTTAAGTCCTATTGATTTTATTCCTAAGTTAAGTAATATTGCATGTGTTTTATCTGCAAGTCTTTGGATTACTGAAAAGGCATTTGGTGTAACTTGGAAGTGTTATCAGTGTGTTGTGAAACCTAAGGTGACTTATAGTATTGCTGGAAAGTGCCAAATTAAGTTATCTGAGGAGGAGAAGGATGTTATTGAGAATCAGGAAATTGATGAGGATGAACAACCTGCATTAATTACTGAAGATGTTCACGTTGTTGAAAAGAGTAGTACTCAAGTAGACGATAGCGATAATGAAGAGGAAACTCGTGAACCTGAACCAGTTGCTGAACCGGAACCTGAACCTGTTAAGGCGCCTGCAGTTAAGAAGGTTGTTAAGAAGGCAACTCCTGCGCCGGTTGAAACTGAGGTTCCCGCTGAAGAACCTAAGGTGCCTGCAGTTAAGAAGGTTGTTAAGAAGAAGGCATAAACAATATATAAAACACTAATTAATATAATAAAATAAATAAAAACATATAAAAATAAATAAAAATTAAAACAAAATATTATAACCAAAACAAATATAATATCTTATAAAAATAAAATATTATAAATAAAAATAAAAACAAAATAAAAAATGCACAAATATGTGTAATTTTTTATTATATTATATTATATTTATAATACAATAAATTCAAATACTTTTTTATTTTCCTTTTGATTCAATATATTCTGTCAAAATATCAAAATATAAATCATAAGATAAATTGGGGCATATATTTTCATTTTTCATTGTTACCGAACATCCACCTGTACTTAAATCGGATACATCAAAATCAGTAATTCCACGGTCAAATGCATGAAACATTATTTTTTTAACATTATCTATTTTGTTTGGATTTACATGTAAATGTAAAGAGAATTGAGTAGTCGGCATTCCATAATAATGTACTCTATTCATAATTTCCGAAAAATCATACGCATCCAAACTTCCGCAAGTATCAGACAAACAAATTTTATTTACACCAGAATGATGATAATTCATTATTTGTTCAGATACTTTTACATTATCTATTTTTCCGGAAATAGGACATTCATTTATACATGACATATATAATTTAACATTATATGCATTTGCCAAATGCGAATTATCCAAAACTCGTAGCATATCAAAAATTTCTTTCTTATTTTCAAACAAATTCTTCTTAGTATTTTTCATTTGAAAATCATCGGATGCCGATGTAATAAAAGAAAAATTATCCAATCCTTTAATCTGAAGTGCCTTTTCCAAATTTTTCATATTTGGAACTAAAACGTACAAATTTGGAGAACGAAAATATTTCTTTGATTCATTAGATGCATATCTAAATATTTCCGGAGTATCTTTCATTATAGGCAATATTGAAGGAGAAACAATAGATCCTATTTCCATATTTTTTGGCAAATATTGACACATTATATTGGAAAATATTTCCTGTTTTTTATTTAAAGTGAAATCTATTTGTTGATTTATTGGAATACTTTGTATACCGTCTCTTAAAGAAACATCAAATGGAAATGGGGAACCCATAGATAAAAAAGTCTGAAGTCGACTATCTTTTTTATTTGCCCATTTTATAAAATTAATAAAATTCCATTTATTTGTAAGTTTATTCATTATATATTCAAACAAAAATATTTTATATTAACACATATTCAAACAAATTATTTATATTCTTTTTATATATTGTTATTATTATAAATTTTTACGTAATTCCATCCATATTTCTCCTAATAAATTTTTCCCCAAAACAACTACCTTTCCATCTCTAATAATTCCTTTTCCTTCCCAAATTCTATTTATTACTTTATCTTCACTACATCTCATGGCGGGATGAATTAGTATTTTATTTTCACTTTTTTTTAAATCGTTTTTTACTTCATTATAATGATCAAATTTCCATCTACATATTTCCTTTTGTACATGATAACTAATGATTTCCCATGATTTAATTTCATCTGTGCTTAACATTAATCCTTTTTTACCGCCCATTTTTTTAACTTGTGCTCCGGTTTTATAATTTGACGGTTTTGTAAATGTAAGTCCGTATGTATATAATTCTGTTTTACGAGGTTCTTCCGTGGTATTTAATTGTGATAATCTTATATATTTTTCACCATGAAAGCAGTGTTCTCCACTTTCATATGTTCTAATTTCCCTATTTTCACCAATAATAATAATTTCCGATTCCCAAAAATTACTAAGTGACCGATATTCTTTCTTTTTATCAAAGAAATTAATTATAGAGGATTCTAATAGTGATTTATTATTTTCAGATGACATTATATTATAGAGTAATATAGATTATTACAAAATATATTATATATTATATGTTTTATAATATATAATTCAAACAAATAAAAAAAATCAATTTTACTACAATAATAATTCCAAATGTATAAAAACATCAGAAATATAAGAATAATCGTATACATCCCCTGTATTTATTTTTGGAATTCCACATTTTCCTAATCTTAGTATTTGAAACCGTTTTAACCTAACATCTCCTACTGGAAATTGAATTTTTTTATTTCCCAAAGAAAATTCCTTAAAATCTAACCCAAATAATTCCTGAATTCTATATTGCAAATCTATATGAACATCATTATTATTATCAATAAATATATTATCTGGTAATATAGGTATACATTGAACAATTAATTCTCCTCCCGAATTATCATATATTAATTCATGATGCCATAGAGGAACAATAATTGTTTTATTATTTAAACTGAATTTATAAACCTTATGTTCAAACAAATCATTAATAAGTGGATTTAATATAATACATTCATCCTCGATTAATTTATTTTTAATAATTTCATTTAATTTTTCAAAGAAATCCTCTTGAATATGTAATGAATCTCGGTGTTTTAATAATAAAATTTGTAATCGCAATAAAACTGTTTTATCTATTTTTTTAAGCATTTCAAACAAACTTTCTTCGCATTTATTTTCCAATTTTTTTAATATGGAAAAAAGTATTTTATTTCCTAGTTTAAATATGGGATTTTTTAATTCATTTCCACTGGTTTCTGACATTTCAGTAGATAATACATTCTTAATAAAAGTAAATAGATGATAACTATAACTATTCTTATCAATTCCATTATAAATATCTGTTTCTTTAATTTCATCTTCTGCGTCGTCTTCGTCGGAACTATATTCAAACAAATTATCAGAATGTGTTTTAAGTAGATAATTATATGCTTCATTTATTTCTTGAAATCTACCTAATGCATCGTCTGTATTATTTTTATCAGGGTGATATTTCAACGCCAAACACCGATATTGTTTTTTAATTAAATTCAAACAAATTGGATTTTTTTCATTTGTTTGACTTTCTATTTCTAAAATATGTACTGCTTTATCATAATTCATTTAATCCGTAAATTTTTATTATAATATAAAAGAACATACTCTCTAAATGATATATTGGTCTATAATTATTATTGTAATATTTTAAAAATAAAAAGGTTTTTTCTAATACATCGCTAACATTTTTACCGGATAATTTTCCATTATTAATAAAATGCGTTATAATATTCCATAAACATTCGACTGCGTCTAAATTATAAATTAATATATCGTATAAAATATCTCGAAAATTAGTGAAAGAAATATTATTATAATTTTCGATTTCGTTTATAATATTTGTGCAAATAGTGTCAAATATATCATTTGGTAAATCTTCACCGGATTCAACTAAATTAAAGTATTTCATTTCTTTTGCATTCGTAATAAATTTTTGATCTATGTTTGACATAATTTGATTTACGCATTCTTCGTCTTTTTTTTTATTATTAAGGTTTCTTGGTTGTGTTAATCTTTGTATAAAGGACGAGTTTATGTCAGCTCGCTCTGATAAAATTTCATTTTTTATAGATGATAAATTAATAGAACGATAAACAATAGGAATATTGTTTGAATTATTACCATTTAAATACATCCCAACATCAGTTTCAATATTTAATTTTGGAGGTTTATATGTTTGTTCTATCCCTATTTTAATATAATTTTCTTTGGATGGACGTTTTACAGAAAGTATTTTAAAAGAATTTATTATGTTATTAGGAATAAAACTAATATGTTCTGAAATAATAATAAATTTTATTTTAATGCATGAATTAGGATAGTTATATTGCTGTATATAACTATAAAAAATATCTAATAATTCGCCGTGTATATGATGAAAATTTTTACAAACAATAATACCCTTTTTGTTTGACTTTACTGAAATAATATCTACAATTTGAAAGAAAATTTTATGCCATAATATCTTAGGATTACATCCTAATAGAGACATATCCACTTCATAATGAATATCGCTTATTTTACAAATATATGATTGTTTTTCCGTTTTTACTGTTATTTTTTTATAGTATTTTAATCCACTCTGACTATATTGTTTTATAATATTAAGCATTTGAGTATATTTACCAGTGCCGGGGGGTCCATATATAATAAGATTTCCGAAATTTTCCATATCGGTTGGAAAATTATTGTATATTTCTTTTAATTCAGGATGAATATTGAATTTATCAGAAGAATGAATATAATCTTCAAAATAGGTTTCATAGAACTTCATTTGTTTGAATGTAATTATTATAATATGTATAAATTATAATAATTATTTTATACGCATTTCAAACAAATATATTTATTATATCTATTTTTGAATTTGTTATATATATAGAACAACCGACAGAATATGCGTTATAATATATATTATAATATATTATATAATATATAATATGTTATCTTATTCACAGTATCCAAAGCAAATATATTTTGATAAAAATAGTTATCCTAATAATCAATTATTATCATGTGACGGTGATGATATGTATACATATGTTAGAGAAAGACAAGGAAATAAAATTGTATCTTCAAATGGAGAAAAATTTGGACCTTATTTATATAGAAATAATCGCAATGGTGTTTTAATTGCATCGTGGGATAAACCATCAAACAAAAAATTATATAATTCATCTGATATTGGTATGAATGTGGATGCATTAAGATATTATAAGAATGAATAAATAATACAAATTATAAAGAAATTGTGTGTCTAGATTGTGTCAAATAATTTATATTTAGATTACGGAATATATCATATGCTGAAGAAAATGCGGTGGAATTGTGTCTAAAAATGGATTCATCATGAGTTACTGGAGGTTCTTCGGCAACATATATATTAGTTGTATTTACTTTTGAAAATTGTACTCCGGCATATAACATATAACCCCCAATGCCTAATATTGCACCTGCCATACTAATTTTTAATATTTGCATAAGTATTTTAATTCCCACCTTAATAAAATTAATTGTTCCATTCTCAATATATTCTGTAAAATCAAAATTAAAATAAGATTCGTATGTTCCATTATCGAGTTTTAATACACCGAAGAAAAGAAATGCCGAAAATCCAATTAACATAACAATTGTAATATATAATATTTTATAAACATCGAATAATTTGCGGTCTTCGCCTTCCATACGAATAGGCAATTCTTTTCTGGAATAAACACCGTGTAATTCTTTTAATTTAATAATAACCATTACATTAGAAATAAAAATTATAATAATTCCTACAGTTAAAATCATGACAATAATGTCTTGACTTTTTGGGGAGGCGTTAAGGTCCATTAAAAGAAACATTTGCGCAATAAAATTTGTGATAAATGAAATTCCTACACCTAATAATTCCAAATGTTTTTTAGACATTAATATGAAAGAAATAATATAAACTATGAAAAAATTAATATATTTGAAGAATTTTTGATATCCTGCCATTTATAATAAAGACATATATTTATTGCAGAAAATATTATGCATAATATAAATAATTTATATATTATTCAAACAAAAAAATTATCGAGGAATATTATAAGTTTCTTTAATCCATCCAGTTAATTCAGATAAAGGACATTTCGCAAACCCCCCCTTAAATTTTGCCAAACTGTAAAATTCCGGTTTATTCATATCCAAAGATTGATAAAAAATATACGCGCCAAATTTCCCCCGACGGATGCTTAAATCACTACTAATAATCCGCAAAACATTTTTCCCAGGAGGCGGCGGAGGGGGCAATACCCGAACTTCCTCGGTTCCATTACCCGAACTCCCACCCGACCCCTCGGGTAAAAAGCCCCCGGATCCGAGCCCGGAGGGCGAGGCACCATATTCACCCATCTTCCGCAAAATATAAGGTAAAACATCCTCATATGTTACATCGCTAAGTGATTTTTTAAGAGTTTTAATACTTTCTCTTACTTCTCCCCACTGAATATATGGTCCATATTTTCCATTGCGTAAATATACTGTTTCACCTTTATATTCTCCCAAAACATCATTCTTTATTTCTATCAATTCATCAAACAAATATTCACCACCACGCAATTTATCCATATCCAATTGTATATCTTTTCTAACTGCTTTATATTCTATTTGACCATCCTCCAATACACGTCTCATTGTAGGTCCATGTTGTTGAAAAACCACTACATAACCCGATTCTGCCAACGAATATGTTTGTTTTTCCAATTTTGAAACTGGTTTTATGGCAGTTTTTAATTCATCATTGCATTTTTTACATAATTCATACCATTTTGTTTGACTTTCTTGATTGGAAATAATATCCAATTCATCTTCCATTAATTTTGTATAATTATAAGAAAATATATTATCGAAATGTTCCAATAGAAATTCCAAACAAAGAATACCAGTAGGTTGAATAACCAATTTATTTTTTTCGGCACCAAATACTTTTTCCTTTTCCTCCTTTTTAATTACACCGTCTTTCGATAAAAATACATCGACACACTTTATTTTTTCACCTTCTATATCCATTCGTTTTACATATCCCCGGTCTTGAATTGTTTCGACTAGCATGGAAAAAGTCGAGGGGCGTCCTATACCCAAATCTTCCAATTTTTGAATAAGACTGGCCTCAGTATAATGACTATGTCTATTTTGAATGGATACTATAGATTGAATTTCATTATATTTTATTTTTGTTTGAGAATTTACCATAGATTCCAAATACATTATAATACCGTTTGCATTATTTTGCAATGTTCCTAGATCACAATCTTCTTTATTATTTTGCGATACTATCTTCCATCCCAAAAATAATGGCATTTCCACAGTATATACGTAATTGGCAGTAGGAATAGGTGACGTTATTGTTGCATCAACTACTTTATATTTGGCATCTTTCATACACGATTCGACAGTTGTTCGCCATATTAAATTATATAAATTACGCAATCTGGGATCCTCGCTCGAAATACTGGATTGTTCAATATGTGTTACGCGAATGGCTTCGTGGGGGTCTGCCGAATTATTATTCTCTATTTTGGACAAATCTCCCAAAAAATCCGATTTCCATTTTCCTGATATATATTGTTTGATCTTTTCCAAAAATTCCTTCGAATACTTTGTACTATCTGTTCTCATATATGTAATATGTCCATCCTGATATAATTGTTGGCAATATGACATAGTTTGTTTTGGGGATAAATGCAATAAATTGCTCGCTGTCTGAAGAAGTTTGGACGTATTAAATGGTTTGGGAGGCGATTTGAAAGATTCTTTTGGTGAATTTAATTTCATAGAATATGAATGTGTTTTTGATTTTTCCATAAAAGAGATTACTTCCTCCTTTGTTTTTATATCATTATTCAAACAAAATTCCAAATTTTTCGAAAAGAATCGCGCCATAGTTTTATATTTGGTTTCTATGTTTTCGTTAGAACCCTTTTCCTTTTCATTGTCATATATTAATCTTAGTGCAGGGGTTTGACATCTGCCTGCAGACAGCGATGAATCTTTGCTCATATAAATATGTTTCCATAATAGAGGTGAAATTTTATATCCAACTAACATATCTAATACTTGGCGCGCTTTTTGGGCTTCCACTAATTTTATATTTAATTTGGTGGGATTTACAACGGCATGTAGGATAGCCGGTTTGGTAATTTCGTGAAATAATATGCGCGGGGTTGTTTGAATATCCAATCCGAAAATATCGCAAATGTGCCAGGCGATAGCTTCTCCTTCGCGATCATCGTCGGTTGCCAGAAAAACACTTTGCGGGGAAAACATAGATATAATTCTTCTCATATATTCTATGTGTGACGCCTTTTCTTTTATTACGGAAAAAGTAATTTCATAATTTCCCTTTGAATTAATGGATTTTAACCCGTCAATTTCTCGAAGATGACCTTTAGATGCAATACACTTATATTGTGATCCTAAAAATCCCTCTATTTTTCCACATTTTGATGGAGATTCGACAATTATTAAATATTTCGCGGAGAAAAATTGGGATGTATCTAAGGGTTCCGTTTTTTTAGAGGAAGTAGATGTAGATTTCTTTTTATAAAATTTTGGATTGGGCATTTTCAAACAAATTATAGATAATAAATATTATAGATAATAAATAATAATAGAAAGAAGTATTTATTATGTTTGAGTAAATAGATATTATATTAGTTATCAGAAATAAGTTTTGTATAAATATGAGGAAGAACAAATATTTCATTATGTCTATATTTTTGCATAAAAATATATCCTTTTTCCTCTAATAAATCTTTGCATAATTTGTCTTTAGTTGGTTGTGTACCCAATGTTTCTAATAATATTACATCAATTGTTGACGAAAAATCCCAAGATTGTAAAACTTCGTATTCGTGTCCTTCCACATCTAATGATAATAAATCAAAATGTTGCAATTCGGTAGATTTTATTATTTCTGTAAGTGTTTTTGGTATCATAGTTATAGTTTTTTGAGGAAGTCCTCGTACAAATTGATCTGTACTTTCAAACCATTCTTTGAAATGAGATTGGGGCAAAGTGTTTTCTATTCCAGAAACGGCGGCGTGAATATCGACAAAATACCGAAATTTTTGTGGTTCTGTATAACAACTAACCAAATTTTCAAACAAATGATTATTGGGGCGATTATTTTTTAACGCATTAAATTTTTCAGGATGAGGTTCAATTAAAATACCTGACCATCCGAGAGAATCTTCAAAAAACTTAGTATTTGAATATAATACACCATCTAATGCTCCTAATTCAATATATATTCCATTTCTTTTGTTTTTGAATATATATGTATTCAAAAATTGATCTTCTTGACATTGTGAATAATACATATTATTGTGTTACTATTATATAAAGAATAATACTTTATATAATTTATGATATAATAATATATTACAAATGGAAAAATACTTTGAATCTCAACCTGATTGGATTGAATTTTTATTTTATTTTGACAAAAAGGTAACATACATACCTCCAATAAACATCTTAATGTCCATTCTGTTATGTATTAAAATACATAGCAGAATGTCATATACGCTATTCTAGTTTTGTCCCATATCTGGGACAAAACCCAGAATAGACGTTAAAAAATTAAAACTTCTGGAAATAGGATACAATAAATTATCTTATATTCCAGAAGTGCCAAATTCAATTGAGGAGATAAATGCTGAACACAATTATTTAACAAAACTTCCAATTTTACCGCTAACTATACAAAAAATAAATATTCGATTTAATAGATTAACAGATGCAATAGATATATCGTTTATGGATCATTTGGAATATTTTAATTGTTCAAGTAACAATATTACGCATATAAAATCTTTGCCTCCGAATATTTTATATTTTAATGTCTATTCTAGTATGTATCAAAATACATAGTAGAACTAGCATATACGCTATTCTGATTTGTCCCATATCTGGGACAAAACCCAGAATAGACGTTAAATATTTATGATATATTAAAAATAAACAACATAAACATATTTTAATATAATATATAGATTACTTTTTTATATTATATTTTTTAAGATATATAATGGAGCAAATACAAATTTTAATTTTTGACCGCAATTATTCAAAATGGGAATTTATGGATGATAATAAAAATCAACCAATATCAGCATTTAATAATCCTATATTGGAAAAAATAAATCCAATAAAAGATAAATTATTTACAAAGGATATATTGCAAATATCACCAGACGGAAATTATTCGGTCTTACATTCCCCTATAAAAGTTACAAAGGAAATTGCCGGAGTATTAATGTTGGAAAATAATAAAACTTTCGGCAGAACTGCCAATAAAAAACGTCTTCTATATAAATGCATTCCGGATGATAAACATTTACCTGCATTTTTAGTGCCATATGAAATAGAATTGGGATTTTCAAAAATAAATAAAAATAAATATGTTATATTTCGATTTGATAATTGGAAAGAAAAACACCCTCATGGGATCTTAGTACAGACATTGGGACCTATGGATAATTTGGAGGTTTTTTACGAATATCAATTATATTGCAAAAGTTTACATTTGTCTATCGGAAAATTCATTAATGCTACGAAAGAACGTATTGAAAATCAACCAACCGATAAACATATATTGCAAATATTTAATAATACTAATTTTATTATCGAAGATCGCCGAAAAACGGATTATATATTTACTATTGACCCGCATGGAAGTTTGGATTTTGATGATGGATTTAGTATTAAAATGCTCGAATCGGGAAATTACAAGGTTTCGGTTTATATTGCCAATGTGTTTTTTTGGTTAGAAACATTTGGATTATGGAAGTCTTTTAGTAAAAGGGTATCTACTATTTATTTGCCCGATAGAAGACGTCCAATGTTACCCACCATATTATCAGAATTATTATGTAGTTTGCAAAAGAATCAAGAAAGGTTTGCCTTTGTAATGGATATTGAGGTAACTCCTTTTGGCAAATTATTGCAGGAAACATTACGATTTAGTAATGCGTTGATAAATGTTACACAAAATTATGTATATGAAGACCCTATTATGTTGGAAAAAGATGAAAATTATAAAATGATGTTTAAAATTTCGGAAAAAATGGACCGTCAGGTTAAATCTAGTCATGATATGGTGGCACATTGGATGATTATAATGAATAGTATGTGTGGAGATTTTATGTATACTAATAAATTTGGTATTTTTAGAACATCGGCGTACATGAATAAAATAAAAAATGAAAATGTGGAGTCATGTTCTAATATAAAAACGGAAACTAAACGAGTAATTCGTATGTGGAATAATAGTTCTGGACAATATATAAAATATGATACTGATGCAGAAGTAGAGCATGAATTAATGCAAGTGAAATCATATATTCATATTACTAGTCCAATACGAAGAATTGTCGATTTATTAAATCAATTGATGCTTTTTAAGCATTTGGGATTAATTAAAAATATGAGTGAAAATGCCCGGGAATTCATGGAGGATTGGTTATCGCAAATGGATTATTTAAATACCTCCATGCGATCAATAAGAAAGGTTCAGACAGATTGCGAAATGATACATCGATGTTTTACGGACCCCGAAATAATGAAAAAAGAACATACTGGAGTTGTATTTGATAAAGTGAAGAAGGGGGACGATGTATATTGCTATATGGTATATTTGGAAGACGTAAAATTGCTTTCAAAAGTTATTTGCAGAGTTGATTTGGATAATTATTCGGAAAATAGATTCAAAATGTTTTTGTTTGAAGACGAAGATAAAATTAAAAAGAAAATAAGATTGTATTTATTGCAATAATAATATACAAAAGTAATATAAACAATATATGATATTGATTGGTATAATAAATATTATATAAAATGGAAAACTCTTATGATAAAATGTATGCCGGGGAATCTTCTCCAGAAATTGAAGTAAATGAAAATAATAATAGCATTTATTTTAATGCTAATATTACTCCAAAAACAATGTCATCTTTAATAGAAAAATTGTTAAAATTGGAGGAGGGCATACTTAAAAAGCAGAAAAAATTGAAGCGTAAATTTAGTGATATGAAAAAAGGTAAAAAAACAGAAGAGTCTGATGATTTAGGTCAGGTGGAAATAATAATTCAACCTAAACCAATTACATTATATATAACATCAAATGGTGGATATGTTTATCAAGTATTTTCGGCAATAGATACTATTTTGGGTATGAAAGTTCCGGTACATACAGTATGTAAAGGATTTGTTGCTTCGGCGGGAACATTATTAAGTCTAGCGGGTAAAAAACGATATATTACGGAAAATTCTTATATGCTTATACATGAATTGCGAACTTCTTCTTGGGGTAAATTTACGCATATTGCAGAATCATTTGAGAATTCAAAACAATTGATGGACCATATAAAGAAATATTATTTAAAACGCACACGCATTACGGAGGAAGAATTGGAAGAACAATTGAAAAAAGATATTTCTTGGAATGCAGAAATGTGTTTGGAAAAAGGATTGGTAGATGAAATTATTACATATGATTTATAAAAATAGATAAAATTGAATAAATAAATTATATAATCTATATATTCAATTGTTAGTATATATTTAATTAGTCAACATACTAAAATAAAATGTTTAATTGCAATTATATATTTTTAGCATTATTTTTATACTTTACTCTATGTCAATTTCTAAAACTAATAAATTTAGAAATTGAAGAATTTAATAATGGTATTTTGTTAATTTTAGATGAAAATGTAAATAATGGAATGCCAATTATTGTAAAAATGCGAAACGGTATGGATATTGTAATATAAAAAAAGATAATTATATGTATATAGAAATGAATAAATTGTATATATTGTATTTTTTTATTTTTTGTGGATTATGTTTATTAATATATAAATATCGTAATCTTATAGAAGGATTAGATACATCTTATAACTGCAATGAAGTATGTGGATTATTAGGTCAAGTTAACGCAAAAAATTGTGAGTCATTAAATGGAAGTTTTACATGTTTGAATAATGATGGACAAAAAAATCAAATATCTTGTAAAAAAGGAGTGGGAAAATGTAGAATGTAATGTCTATTATAGATCATCAAAATCAATAAGAGTACTATCATTAGTAACATCTATGGAAGAATCCTGTTTATCTTCGTTATTATTAGATTCAGATTGAGTATGTGTGTCATTAGAATAATCAAAAAGAATATCGTTTTCATTGGAAGTAGTATTGGTAGATTGTATAAAATTATTATTATATTTATTGAATAGAGAGGCAATATTATATTGCGGGAAATTAGAAAGAATTTGAAAATCGATAAAATCATAAAGAGTAATAAGATCGACATTGTTAGAGGAATCAGATTCGAAATGACGTTTAGAGACGAGAACAAGCTTACCGGGAGCGATAATAAAATTGCGTTTATTGCGTCCC
>JACCDW010839286.1_pt1 | contig 22108 bp, 16 predicted proteins | sample 7449781 | NCBI WGS metagenome assembly JACCDW01 (sample SAMN15323449, study PRJNA562643) | freshwater metagenome | isolation source: river surface water | place: USA:Blue River Watershed | collected 2017-08-18
CTACACCAACCCCAACTTTAACCCAAACTGTTACCTCTACACCAACCCCAACTTTAACCCAAACTGTTACCCCCACTGTCACCCCAACTTTAACCCAAACTGTTACTTCGACTCCAACACCAAGTCCCACGAATACTCAAAATGTAACCCCCACCGCCACCCCAAGTCCCACAAATACCCAAACTGTTACTTCTACACCAACCCCAACTTTAACCCAAACTCTAACCCAAACATTTACGCAAACAGTAACCCAAACCCAGACACCAACCCATACTCCTGGGGCATGCGAGTGCTATTTCTATTCTAATAATTCTGGTATAACATGCACTTTGCAGTTATTTGACTGCAGTTCTGGAACACAGATTGGATTTTCCGTTACAAATGGGCAATCTGGTTTTATTTGTTCAAGGTCTTTTCCTGAGTTTCAATCAGGAGGTGGACAGTGCCCTGGAACTTCTGTTATTTACAGCGGGAATCCCTGTGTATTAAGTGGTTCTAATTGGATTTGTCCTCCTACTCCAACCCCGACCCCAACTTTAACATCTACCCCAACTCGAACTGTTACCCCGACAAATTCTCCGACATCAACCCCAACGAAAACTCTAACTTTAACATCAACCCCAACTTCTTCTTCAAATACAACACCAACTCCCACTACAACATTAACCGCAACCCCAACAATAACCCCCACGGGAATTATCAATATCTGTGAACCAGAATTGTGTTGGGCTGGTTGGAATTACTCAACAAACCCTAATGTTTCTGCTAATTTTGATGATGGAATTTTTATCACAACAACAATTTTTCCAATGTTGGGAGATTCAATTAACGTAGGTCCTCCATTTTTATACAACCAACTTGCTTGCTCCACCAAAAATCCTTTAAACACAAACTCTGTTAAAATATTCACTAATAATTCATATACTTTCACTTTTAGTCAGCCTGTTACCAATCCACATTTAGCAATTTATTCATTAGGTAGATTAGAAACACCAGTTATTTTAACATCTTCAACCAACGTTGAAATTTGTTGCAATGCTGTTGTTAACCCGTTTCAAGTTAGCGGGATAACCCAAATATCTCCGTTCCAAATTGGTGGACAAGAAGGATATGGTATTGTTAGATTCCCTGGCACTCATACATCGATCACACTTCAACAACAGCCAAGTGAAGGTTGGTTTGAAATAGTCTGGGGAAAAAAATGTCCACCCTGTGTTGAGGACATCGTTTTGGCTATAGATATATCCCAATCTACTTCTCCTTCCCAAAGTAATACCGGCTTGGTAGAACAATTTGTTGCATTAAATGTAGTTTACAACTTGTCATCACAAATTCAATCTGGAAATGTTCGCGTTGGTGTGGTTTTTTTCAGTGATTCTAGTCAAACTATCTCTAGTTTATCTCTTACCTCTAATTATTCTCAAATAGTTCAGTATTTGCAATCCTGGCCAATTGCAAGTTCCACCAATAATTTCAATCCCTCCGTGGGAATAGATGAGGCTGGGAACCTTTTAACAGCAAATGTTAGACCCGGAGCCGGAAAAAATCTAGTTTTAATCGTGGATGGAAATCCAAGTTCAAGTTTATATGAAACACAAACTAACGATTCAGCTACTAATTTTAAAAATTTATTAAGTGGTAAAATTACAGTGGTTGGGGTTGGAACAGATTCCTTTGCAAATCCCTCCTGGTGTACTGGACCTTCTTCTAGCTTGTGTTATTCTTCATATTATTATTCTGTAAATGTTAGTTCTATTGTGAATTCAAATTATATGATGGTAAATGTCAATGGACCCTCAGCCCAACCCAGTTCGGTTTCAACCCTTTTACAAAGTACTTCTGGATTGCAAACATTGTATGAAAAATCTTTATTGGTTTCTAATCAGATTTGTGTTGACACTTGTTTCGATGAAATAATTTCTACCCCATTTCCTACACCGACCCCAACTCCAACATCAAATTCTTAAAGCATAAGAAAAATTGTTTATTAAATTATGAGTAATATAATCATTAATGGGGACTTTCAAGAACAAACTACCCCGGTTCAATTTGGAGGTAGTGCCTATGCCTGGACTTCCGCCAACATCAGTGTACAATCTGTCCGTTCAGCCTATTTAGCCAATTTCTCGGGAATAGATGCATATAATGTGTTCGTAAATTTAAGAGTTGGTAGTTTTATCCAACAAACTGTACAAACTACACCTGGACTATATTATGAGCTTTCTTTTGATATCGGAGCAAATAAATCACAAGCTTCGGATTCCTCTAACAGGACTTTGAATTTACAAGTTAATGGTAATTTAGTTTTTTCAACATTATTGAGTCCTTTAAATGTGGTGGGAACAAATCCAAGTGCTCCTTACTCTGATTTTGGTTGGCAGCGTAAATTTTATTACTTTTATGCAACAGGAAATTCTACTCAAATCATATTTAGTGGATCTACCCCCGTTTCTAATTTTGGCCCAGTAATTGACAATATTTGTTTAGTTGAGTATGTTGCACCAACACCAACTCCAACGCAAACAGTAACTCCAACCCAAACTTTAACAGCATCACCAACTTTAACTCCGACCTTAACTCAAAGCCCAGTTACTCAAACTCCAACAGCTACTCCAACTTTAACTCCTACTCTAACTGTTACCCCTACACTTACCAGTACTCCTGGACTAACCCCCAGTTCTAATGGTATTTTTTCTGTTTTTATGAGGCTTTCTGCCGAAGAGGCAACAACACTCACCCCAACTCCCACCCCTACATTAACACCAACTCTAACTACCTCTCCAACTTTAACAGCTACACCTACCTTAACTCCAACCTTAACCCCAACTCAGAGCCAGGCAACACCAACTTTAACTCCAACTCCTACAAAAACTCCAACCCCGAGTAGGACTCAAACTTTGACTCCTTCTCCAACTTTAACTCAAACATTAACAAGAACAGTCACTGCAACTGCTACAGATCCACCTACTCCTACTTTAACATCCACCCCAACAGCAACTCCTACTTTAACCAGTACTCCGGGATTGACTCCAACTCCAACCCCAACTATATCTGGAACCCCAACTAGAACACCAGCCCCTACTAGAACTTCTACTCCTACTCTTACTTCCAGTTCAACCCCAACATGTACACCTAATTTAACTCCCACCCCGACGCCTTCTCCGACGTTCGTTCAATATTGCAATCCCCCGAAATTATTTGATTCAAACTCCTCTTTTGGTGTGTTGAGAGCTAATCCCAAAATTTCAGGAAATGTTAAAATTTCTTTAGATTCTGATGGTGGGGTTTGGTTAAATTCTATGGACGCCAATCCGATTTTAAGCGATCAAAAATTCAAAAAATATCGAGTTACTGGACAAAACACTTATGGCAAAGATCTTCAAAGATTTTTTTCCTCTGGAAAAACCTCACAAGAATCATTAAACCCAGATTTTATTTTCGAAGTTGGTAGGTTTACAGATGGAGAAAATAAACCAGTTGAAAAATTTTCTTCTCAATATGATTTTTTCTATGGTGCTGGTGCATCAACTCTTGTAGACAGAAACTACACCGAAAATTTTAGATACTTTCAGCCTCTTTGGATCAAAGATGAATTGCCTGAATTTTTTGTTATATTCAAAGTACCAGATCCATTGAGTTATCCTTATTCTACCAATCAAACTCAAATCACAAATGGAGCTCAATACAAGCTAGTTCAAGATGTAAATTCGTCTGAAAACTTCCAAATAGCCTATGGGAAAGACCCGTTTGGAAACGATATAATTTATTCTGCTGGGCAATTTTTCACAGGTAATACTTTATACTCTACTTACACCATTTTAGCAGGTGTTGGAAAGGTGGTATTGATGGATGAACTTTTATTTCAGCCCGAAGTTAATGATGTTGAAAGTTATTTTAATTCAAAAATTTTGCCTAATGCTTCAGTTATAGCAACTTTCGATTTAAGAGATAGTACAACAATTGGAAAGTACATTCGGTCTATTTCTAACGATCCAGGATTCAGTCAAGCCCCTATCGATTTCTCATATCAACTTAATGCTTACACTTATTTTAATGGGATAGATGTACAGACAGGAGCTATGACAAGAAAGGGAGAACTTCTTTATAATTTTTTGGTTTCTGATGAATCAACCCCACAAATTGACTTTGAAGATTATGTTACGTCCGGTTTTTCTAGAAATGGAATTATTGCTCCAAATATTTTAAATTTAGAGTTTTTATTTGATGATCCAGATTCCGATTTATACACAATAAATAGATACTTCGGTTGCTATGTTTCCAGAAACTGTTTGGGTAGTTTTAAATTGAATGGTGATTTCTTTTTTAAATTCAGAGAAGCAGCAGGTAATAATAATTTACCAAAACCTTCATTGAATAACGTTGGATTTTATAATTCAATCGCCAATAATTTTCAAAGTTCTACTACTGGGGTAAGATTATTTTACCAAAATGCATACGGATGGATTCCTGGATCTTACGATGTAAATGTTGCCGATCCACAGAAACTTTTTTACATTTTGGACAAATTCGATAGATTTTATAGTTTCAAAAGATTTGAAAATTACAACTCTTCTTCTGGCACATGGGACAACAATACACCGGTCGAAGCCCAATTTGGTCCCTATGTGAATGGTACTTTCGCAACTGGTGGTCAAATTGGAACTTCTTCTGGCAGCATTGTCATTCCAAATAGAAGCATCAATTTGCTTAATTTCACCGGTCCGGGTGATAGAATAGGTGGATTTTCTGGAATCTTACCAAACAGTAAAGGTCATTCTAACATTAATGTTCAATTTTTATCTACCTACACACCAACTTCTCCTGTCACTTTTAAGATTTTTTGGCCCGGTGGAACTCAAGGAAACTTAAATGAGAAATTTGATCTTATTCAATCTGGAAATTTGGGAGGAACTATTCTTGGGTGGAAAGCAGGCTCATCTTATAACGTTGGTAATTCCCACTATTTTAATTTATCCCAGGGACAACCTAGTGATGTTGCTTCTTCTTTTTCTGCTTGTGTAAAAAGTGTAAGTTCGGTGGTTTGGGATTCAGCTCCTTCCCAAGATTCATCTATTATTAGGGCCAAAAATGCTGGTCCTAATCCAAATACAGAATTCAAAATAGCAGTTTTTTCTGATTATAGTTCATTTTCTACGAATTATCAGGAAGTTTGGTCTAACACCAGAGCATATTCACCTGGTCAAATTGTTAGCTTCTTCGATTCTTATTTTGTTGCAATCAATTCAATCCCTGCTCCTAGCCCGGGAAATTTAAACCCAAATCCAAATTTGGATTCAAATTGGTCCGAATATCAAACTTTTTCCCCAGCTGGAATTTTAAAGATTGGAGATGTTGACGCTTCATCTTTCACTGGGAATATAAATTTCAGAGGAGGCTCTGATTATTTGAAATCTAGAGTTATCTTTTCTATCAATGAGAAAGATAAAATTGTACCAGGTACTTGGATAGAAGTAGAAAGTGGCAGAGGAGTTACTGGATCAGTTTCTATGATTTCACAGATTACACGTTATGTAGACGATCCTATTTTTAGTTCTGACAATCAGGTAACAGGAGAAATCACAGCTTTTCGAGGATTTAATGAATTTTTAGTAGCTCACCTTCAAGATGAAAAGGCAATTATAAGTTTGGGTTCGAATGGAAATTTCAATTTGTTTGAAATTGTGAGTTTAGAAAGCGGAGTCTTTTCTTTCTTCGATTTAAAAGATTTTAATTTTGATTTTCTCTCTTCTACTTATGGGATAACTCCTACTTCAGAATTTCATCGCTATTTCCAACTTATTCCAAATCAGGCAGGACAAATTAAAACAAATGTTAAATATTTGGTTAGGCAAGGGGAAATTACATATAACTCAACTGTTTATCAAACTGGACAGGCTTTTATAGGCGTATCTTCTTCAGATTCTTTTATTGATTCTGGTTCTAGTACGAATGGTATTTCAGCCGTGGTATTCCCTGCTATTTTCAGTCAGGTAGGTTGGATAGATTCAAATTACACATATCCGGTCTCTCAAATTCCAGCCGAGCAAAATTTGAATTCTTTTATTGGCTTTTATGGAATCCAATCAATTATAGACACCAATCCATCTCCAAACACATTGAACAAACAAGAAGTTTTAACTTACGGCAAGTTGGAAACGGAATATCAATACCTACAAGAAAACTTTACCGTAGCTAGAGCTAATTTGTCAAGAGTTGTACCTTTTATTAATAAATGGGGATATCTGGGTGGAACTGATGTTAGGGGCAATGTCTACAGATTAAACTCTTCTCCTGCTTTTGCTCCCACTAATTTTTCTCCTAGTTTTCAGAACGATTCTCCAAATCCTGCTTATTTTACCCACGAGTGGTTTTTGTTGGAAGGAGTACCCAGAGAATTTCCTGCAGATAAAATTCTTTACCAAAACAGTTATTTGCCAGGCAAAATTGATTTAGATCAAGTTAGAGATGCAAATCCTTCCAACTACCTTTATTCCTATTCTTTTTTGACGGTTGAACCTACGGATTATCCTGCACCTTATGCCAATCCAACCAACGTCACCAAAGAGTTCTTCACCCCTTTTTCCTACAATCCTGCCACTGGGTTTTACGATTCTATTTTTCGGGGTGTAAAAATTTCTCTTAAGAGAAGAAGTAATGTGCCAAATCCAACAACAGATTTGGACAAATACATTTTGAATTATCGGGGATTCGAAGGTTACAACTTTTCATCTATACTAAGAGTTATCCCAGAGGATTCTAGCACGATCCAAGTTCCGGTATCCTACGAAATTATCGAAAACACCCAACAAAAATTCGTGTTATTTATTACCACGGTGGTAATGAAAGATTATCGGGCTTTACCTTTAGGCAACACCGGAGGTACTGGGGATCCCTATTTGGATTATTTGTTGATGTACAGTTTGGTAGATAAAAAAGAAGATGCGGGAATCGGAGCTACTGGAGCTTCTGGTCCTACTGGATCTCTGTTATACAAAATAGCAAACACTAAATTATCTGCTGCTTTGGATTTATCCATCACATCTGATTCATCCGTAACAACCCTGACTAATCCTGGCAGTGTTTATGTTATACCCAACCCGAATTACGATACAGATCTAAGAGAAGAAATTAATCTCTTCTATCCTATTGGTTCTACCGGCAGTGTAGGGGGAACGGGAGCAGGAAGTTTCATTGTACCCAGCCAAAGCTACGTTTATCCCTGGCCGGTAGGAAGATCTCAAAATTTGGTGAACTTCGAAGCCATCAATCCACCCGACTATGAGTTCACAATTCCATTTGCCTTTTCTTCACCGGTCACAATCCCAGTAGGACCTAGATCAGCCTATGCTGGATACCCAGTATTTCAAGTAGAGGGGGGTGGGAATTATTTCGATTTTGTGATGAAGAGAATTTCCCTATCCCAGATCTTTGAAAGAGTGAATGTTGCAAGCCCCTATATCAAATACACAACTTATGAGTGGGATCCTGTCACTTCCACTACAATTGAAACCTTGAATGCTTTCCAAATTAATTTGTCACAGCCCACTGCCCTTTATAAGTCTAATGGGGTATATCCGCAAATAACTTACAGCGGACCACAAACTTTAGGTTCTAGCAAACCTACCGGTTTTGAAATTGTGAACGGCGGGAACAAATATGCTTCTGATATTTTAAGATATGGAGGTCCTTATGAACCCCTGTTCCGGAAAATTTTCAAATTTAAGGGAGACAAAAGTGACACCTTAACACGAAATCCTTCGGTGGATTTGAGCTTCCGAAATTGTACTTTTGCACCAGAACAATCCGATTTTGGAAAAATTTTAAATTTGGGTTATTCCAAGGTTTCTCTGGGAGCTAATATCTTACAGGAATCCCAAAATTTACCCCAGGGACCTAAATATCCATATATCGGCCAGAGTCCTATTTTTTACAAGGATTTTTCAGTTTTCTTGTCCAGTTGGGATCCAGGATATTACAATCTTTTCACCTCTGCTACGTCAGAAAACCCGGTAGCCGGAACCAGATCTATGAGAGAACTGAAATCTTTTTTGGGTTCAAAAATGATGCAGACTCCATATACCATTACGATCTACACCTTTATAACTTTGGAAATTTCTAGAGAATCTGGTACAACAATTGTTCCGAACATCAACGAGGCTGCTAACACTGCAATTCCATTGATTCAAAATTTGAATCCTTCTACTTCGAATACAGGGGTGGGACAACTTGGAACCTATCTGAGCAACGTAGACTTACAAATTCTAGATGAAAACATTTTCCCCCAGGTCGAAGTTTTCTGGCAAAATAATACAACCACAAACACAGTTTATGGCACGATTAGATTGGACAGAATCTTAAGGAGGTACCTTTTGAATTCTGGGATTTCTACTGTTTTTGTTAATAATATGGTTAGCGAATTCGGAGTTGGTAACCCCAATAATATTAACGATGATATTGACACTTACATCGAAGAAAATATTACTCCAATCTATGAAGGTATTTCTTTTGACCTATTTGTGAAAAAAACTGGCCAGGCACTAACTTCTACTGAGATATTGGTTCGTGGTGATTTAATCAATCCAGATAGAATAAAATATGCTTATTATGCTCAACCCAATTTCAAGTTGACAAAAATTACAGACTTGATTTACTCTTTCGAATATCCTTTGACCTCTGGTCAAAATTATTCTCTAACCTTTTCTTTCAGAATTCAAAAAATTTGATGATTTGAAAATCTGAATATATAAACAAAGAATTTACATTCATGCCTTCATTAAATATTCTGACCTTAAATCAAGGAGATACACAAGCTGATATTCGCAATAAAGTTAATGCGAACTTTGATTCCTTGGTTGCTAATGGAGGAGGACCACAGGGTGTTCAAGGTCCTCAGGGAGAACAGGGTCCAGTTGGGCAAGTAGGTCCACAGGGAGATCCCGGACAGCAAGGAACCAGAGGCACCAAATGGTTTGTCCAGGCAACTGGACCTACCGGCGGGGCAGGAAATCCAATTTTGGTTGGCGATTACTGGGTGGATACGTTTAATAACAACAACATTTATGAATTTGGTAACTCTGGTTGGGTCTGGACCGGGGATTCTCTACAATCTACCGGTGTTTTCACTCTTTTACCCGGAGTATCTGGACCTGTTCCAGGGACGAATGCGATAGTTTTAAATACACCTTTTCCGAATTTAAATACTTTGGTAATTTCGGATTCTGTTTCAAGCACTTCTACTGCTAATCCTTCTTACGCTAAAACTCTAATATCAACAGATTCTAACAATGATTTTCCTTTACTAGAGTTTTCTAAAACCAATGCTTCAGGTTTAGGTACACCAGCCGATTACAATAGACACCCTCAGTTTAGGTGGTTAAATCCCACTCAGAATAATTACAATTTATTGTTTAGTGTTCCCCAGGACTCTCTTGAATTTAGAGTAGGTGGAAATTTAACACTCGAAAGTACCGCTGCTTCTCTTTTTATAAATTCGGCCCAAAATCTAACAGTCGAATCCGGCTTTGGGATGTCTATAATTTCTGCCGGAACAATGACTTTTACTTCTGGTTCATCTCCTCTTAACGTCACTTCCTCGTTTTACAATTTGAGTTCTAGTGGATTGGGTTTGGGCGTTCCTGTTACTATAACCAACAACCTCGGGGATTATGCCTTCAAAGTTACAAATACTTCGGGCAGCGGCAGCGGAGTTTCTTTTGCTATCTCCAGCGGTAATTCACTTTATTCTTTAGCAAATTTTGTGTCAGCCGGCACTCCTAGATTTAATATTAGAGGAGACGGAAAGGTGACTATGCGTCAAAGTGGCACTGCAGTTAAATTCATTACTTCTTCCAGAGATGTTAATTATTCCAGTGCAGATTATTGGTATATGGGCACTAATCAGATTAATTATGGTAATACTGTTTATTTCCAACCCCCTGCGGGGTCGGCTTCAGACAAGGGAATTTTAATTCCTGTTGGTGGAGGGACCACTTGTTATGTTTACACTGTTTCAAATTCGGGGTTGTCTGATGGTACTTTTGGGTATTTAGATTGCTCTGGTGTAGCTGTAACTCAAACGGTAGAGGCTCTTTCCTTCGAAACTGTTTGTGCCATTCAAGGTTCAATTAATCTTGGAGGTAACCCAGATCTTTCTTCTTCTCAAGGAGTAGCCTGTGGAACTTCTGCCTTGGCTAATTCCTGGACCAGCTATTTAGGAATTTATGAATCAATTCAATTGAAAATTATTGTGAATTCCGCTGCAAATGCAATCAGATATTTGGGACTCTGGACTGGAAGTGGTACGATTGGCATAGGAAATAATGTTAGAGTTGATTTTGGAGCAAGCACTAAACAACAATTTATTGAAGTTTCAATCATCAAAACAACATCGTCCGGTTATTTGGTTTTTTATAATACCTGCGGAGGTCTTTGTGGTAAACTAGTGTAAAGAATTACTGAGATGAGATTCAACGCCAAATATATTTTACCTGGAGATGATAAGAATGCAATCATTTCTAAAATTAACTTCAATTTTCAGCAAATTTTTTTTAATGGAATTGGAGACAGAGGTCCCGTGGGTATTCCCGGTCTTGTTGGTATAATTGGACAAGTTGGTCTGGATGGTGTTTCTGGTGTTACTGGAGAAAGAGCAACAGAATGGACTTTTTCTTCTGTAAGACCTTCGGAATCAGTTTCGGAATCTGGAGATATTTGGGTTAACATAGGACCTACGGGGGCACAAGAATTGTGGGTTTTCGAGAATGGATCCTGGGTGAACTCTGGTTTATCTATTTTAGATGATTCGGTGTGGTCTCTATTAACCGAAATTGCCGGTCCTGGATCTTCAGCGGATAAAAATGCGATTGTTATTTCTGGAACAGGTCCTTCCGGCACCACCTTTGTTCTTTCAGATGCTAATTTGACTCCAGATCAGACCAATCCCAATCTGGCAAAATGGCACCTTTCAACAGATGCTGAAGTTTCCCTTAATCCGATTTTAGCTTTTGATAAAAATTTTTACAGAGGTTTATCATTACCCAACTTCGGCTGGGGTTCAACCGGATTTAATTACGATTCCGTTTTTTCGAGCCCAGATGAATTAAAAATATCTGCTGGTTTAACTGGAATTTTTGGTTCTACTGGAGGTTCTGGTTTCTTTTTAACCGGAGAAAATAATGTTTTGATTCAATCTGGGGATCTGTTGAGTTTTACGAATGCAACAGGGGGTACAGCGGATTTAAATATTGGAGCTGCTACAATAAACATCAATTCATCCAATAAAATTTTATCTGCTTCATCACTCACATATCCTAGTTTGAGTTTTTATTCTGGAATAACTGCAGAAGCCAGAGATTTGTATGTTATTTCTGCCAATTCAACTTTTGCTTACGGGCAAGGTTTAACAATAACAATCCCAGGTACTTCAAATTATCAAGGCAACACCATAGCACGTTTTGTCAACAAAGATGGATATAGGGTTTTTGAATCTAGGTCTAATAATTTGTGTGTGGTGGGACAATCCGGACCTTCTGGATCGGCTTCTGGTTTTTTAACTAAAACCGTTCAACTCCAAAATAAAGTTAGTCCATCTGCAACTTTTGTCAGAGGTTCATTTACAAATAACTACTTGCCACTGCCTTTGACCGGAACTTCAGCAGATGTAATTTATATTAATACTTTTTGGTCTGCTCCTCCTACTCCCAAGGCCGATGGTAGAAATAATTTCGTGTATTTACAACTCTCCGATTTTAATGGTATTTGGGAAGGTTTACTTTTAGGTGGCAGAACATTCGATGTTTACCTGAATGACGATGTTCTCTGTTTTGGCGGGATTAGAACGGTGTATCCAGGTCTTTCTGGGGTTACTGCTAGTACAGTCCAAATTAATGCCCTAGGGACTGGATTAACTGCTGGATGTAGACATATAAGAATTCAATTCATGACAGAAGAGAACATTTATTACCAAGCTTTCACTACTGCTAATCCCAAATGTGGATTTATTCCTTATTCTTTAACTTCTATTAGCACCGGACCTACCTCTACTTTATAAAAAATTATGTTAACCGAGAAAGAAATTCAAACAGCAAAAAAATTAAAACAAGAATTTGGTCAGATCAAAGACCAAATAAATTTTGTAGAAGAACAAATGAAGTCACTAAATCAAAAAACAGAATCTTTAATTATGCACTTGGAGGATCTAAGACTTCAAGAACAAAATTTTGTGCAAAATCTTCAAAAAAAATACGGGGAAGGAAAATTTAACCCAATCACATTTACCTATGAAAAACTTTGATTTTAAACTCAAAATTATTATCGGACTTGCTATTTCTGCATTTTTGCTAATATGTGCTCTGATCTGGCAATACAACGAATTACAAATCATCAAAAAGAATTCTTTTAGACATTTCAATAATTATTTAGCTGCCCAAGATTCGATCACTTACATTTCTGGTGAAAATGGAAAGTTGCTGGCCCAAAAATTAACGTTGGAGTTTTACTATATCGAATTAAGTAATGAAAACAAAAAATTGTTGGAGAGACTTCAAACTGAAAAGAATAAAAAACCGCGGGTTGTTATTCAAACAGAAATAAAATATCGTGACACCTCCATTTATGTTCCTGTTACCTCCACTTTTGACAACAATTCACCATCTCTAAATTTCAATTACAATCCAACTTTAAAGGGTAAAAACAAAATGTCTATTGTAGGACATTTGCCCTATTCTATTTATTATGACACTTGTGATGTTAAAGTTGATTCGGGTGGAATAAATTGGTCAATCCAACCTGGAATCCTCCCAGGTAAAGTACACCTCCAGATCGAGCAAAAGATTGATCTAGTAACAGGTTTGATTAGGGATCCAAAAACTAAGCAAATGTATGTTAGGGCTTCCACTGATTTCCCGGGGGTTTCTTTTTCTGAGCTGAATTCAATTTATTTGTTGGACGATGTTGAATCTAAAAAGGCTCTCAGGAGTGCTAGAAAACCTTTTGGTTTAGGGGTAACCATGGGGTTGGGAATTACAGCGGGGTCTAATGGATATATTGTTAGAGGTCCTAACTTAGGCGTTGGCTTAACTTATTCCCCTAAATTTCTTCAATTTGGCAAATAAAAATAAAAAAAATGGCAACATACACCACAACTTCTAAATATGTTCAACTCACACCCTATCTGGTGATGGAGTACATGTATGCTGCTCAGCCAAATCCAGAAACTTATTTTGTCAATAACGGCGGGGGAAACCCAACTGTTGGATTTAACAAATTAATTAACGGAATTTTAGAATATAAAGGATCTCCCACAAACGAGGTTCAAATTTTTAATTTGGATGAAAATTATGACATCACTCAAAACACCGCTTTGAACAATGTGGTCAAAACCTCCGAAAATTCTTTTATTCCTTTAAATCCAAATTTAATTGTTCCGTATAACGATTTTAATCCCAAATTAACTCCTACCGCAAATCTTGAAATTAGCTTTCCCTCTAATATTTCTGTGGTTTACGACACGGTCAGGTATCATATTTTACAGGGTTATAATTTGGAAAACATAGATGGACTTGTGTTATCTATTGCATTTTTAGACCAGGATGGTTCTTTTGTCACCTTTTCTCAAATTGAATTGAGTTCAGGAACTGCTCAGAATTACACTCTAGATCCTAATCCTTTAACAATTGGATCTAATATTTACGACAAGTATTTTCAAATTAATGTTCCATCTCTGGTGGACATGAACAATCAGTATGCCGCTGCCACTGCACCAAATAAACCTAACACATTGGCTGGAAAAACATCTCGCAGCGGCAGAGGTTATGTCACAGGGTCACCGATGAGAATTTCTGTTTGGCAAATCAACGACATAACACAAGTTAATGGATATGACCAATATGGAGTTACTCTTTATGCTACTTTATCCTTGGAATCAGAAGATCCTTTCTCTAACGTGGGAGCCTACATCGCTCCAGCAGAGAGTGGTGATTATTTCGAGTATTTTGCCACTGATAACGGTGGATTCATTGAAAACTTCATTCTATTTCAAAATTCCATCGGAAATCAATATTACATCGACCACAAAGTTGAAACCGTGGAACAAATTGGAGCTGCCTTTATAGCCACCAATAATTTCTCTACGATCCAAACAACTGCTTTTGATATTCCTCTGTTATATAGGCCTATCATCAGATATCCTTCGGTGGCTGTGGGATTTACTTTGAGATACACCATGACTTTAGTCAATAGTGTGGACCAATCCCGTTTGGTGAGAAACGCTTCTTACACATCATTGAATCCCGCTAGATATGGACCTTATATTGCCCCTCTTCAGCTGTCGGTTTTCCCGCAGACTCAGAAAATTTACAACAGACTTGCTAATCAGTCCAATATTTCAGTTCCCGCAAACGCAATTGCTCCCAAGGAAATTGTGAAATATCAAAACGTGTTTGTTGAAAATAACACGGTAAATTTAACAATGTCTAATTTGTCCGTGAAAGGAACAACCATTTCTCAGGCAGACTCCGGTGTTACTGAAACAATTTCTTATGGATTGGGGCAAGCTTACATTCGCATTTCCCCATTTGATAATTATTATAAGTTTACTTTTTACAAGAGAAACGCCAATGGAACTATGGATTTGTTGGATTTAACCTCCTCTGGTACTTTCAAATTAGTCTTCATAGACAACAAAAACAACAAATTATTTGCACCTTCCATTGCAGATAAAAACTTGGCTAATGCGGCACAAGGAGAACTTGCATTTAAGGTAGATCAAAGTTTGTCAAATCAAATTTTAACGTTTACCAATCGCAGATTTTATGTTTCAAATCAACCTATTGTAGCCGAGACAAATTCAGTATCGGGAGGATTTGCTTTTTCTAAACTTTCGGGGATAAAACAAAAATTAGCTAGCAAAGCTTTATCCACTACTGATTCTATCAAAGACGTTCAACTAGCAGCTCAGGATTTAACCACAACCAATAATTCATTGGGCACAGCTCGAATATCTGGATCTTCTTCCTCAGTTTTATATTATGGCAGATGGTTAACTGATTCGGAGCCAGATCCTTCTGTTTCCCCCACGATCGGTACAACAGGTCCTAGAGTTTCTACAATTTTGACAGAAACAACTAATGCAGCTATCGGAGAATCCAAAACTACGGAATCTGTTCTAACTCCCTCACAAAGTTACTGGCAACAAGTTCCTGTTTCTTCCGGCAACACCTCAGGAACTTCGGGGGTTAATTTATCAGGCGGAAATGGAGCCCAAACTTTGAATGCCTTGGGAATTGTTGCATTCAAGGCTGCTATTGCTTCTGACGTACAAGGTAAAATTGCCAGCGGATGGGCCACAGAACAAATAATCAATTATTTTTTAAATCCCTCTGCTCCTGGTTTCAAAATTTATTCTGGCATTACCAAACAAATTTTCACTGATGCTGTCACCGGAATTTTCAGTGCCGAAGATCTTGCTTTGTTGAATGTATACGGAAATACCAGAGGTGGCTTGGATGATGGGGGTTTTGCAGCTTCTGGTGGCAGCACAGCCAATCAAAGTGGATCTGATAGCGGTAGCTCCAGACCTCAATTTCCACCTAATCCTCCTGTAAGTTCTGGGGGAACAACCAGACCTCAACCAGGTAGACCTAGAGGATCTCTTTAAAAATAGAAATTAAGCATGGCAATTTTAAATGCAAGATCCAATTCCTTTTATTTTAATTTTCCAAAGGGATTTTTTCCTCCAAGTGTAGAAAATAGGTGGCTTGCTTACTTAAAAAAACAACCTACTCCATATGATACAATCACTTCTTACATGAATTCAAGTATCCAATCGGTGGGATTTCCAACTTTATCTACAACCTTAGTTGCTCAAACCAAAAATTTGGGTAAACAAATCAATTACCAAAGTTCTACTCCTGTCCAAGATTTGTTTTCTAGAGATTTTGATGTTTCTTTCAGAATAGGAGAAGGGTTTACCAATTATTTCATCATGTTAGAAACGGTGTTAGATAAGTTGGCTTTCCAAAATGATGATTTATTCACACCCGTTCTTCCCCTCAGAATTTTGGACAACGAAGGAGGAATTGTTGTGTCTGTTATTTTCAAGGAAGTAAATTTAACTGGAATTAATGGGATTAATTTAAATTACACCCAAAATGCCCCGGGGGTCAATACCTTTACTGTTGGTTTCAAATGTAACTTCATGGAGTTAGATATGGAAGTACAGAAAAAAAATTAGATATATAAAACAGAAATAAATTCAAATTATGAAAAAATTTTCAGACTTACTACAAATTAATGAAATGAAATATGGTCAGCCCATGTATGGGGAGGGGGATTTTAAACAACACATGAAAAATTTATTGGTTGCTGCTTCCGGTAATGACCAAAGAGTTTTAAATGATATTGTCAACTGTTTGACCGACGATCAGATGGAAAGGTGCTATGAGAGGCTTCTCAAAGTATACAATTATACAGGAAAGGTGGGGGAAGCGGTTCCTTCTTCTCTCTAATTCTATTTTCTAAATGTTTGGCCTGATCCAAATAAAATATGCCAAGGACTCGAATAACAACCCTCTATTTTTCGCATTGAATCCTGGCGGGGTTGGTTCCACCTTTACTGGGCCGACCGGGTTCTATTTATATTTAAATGCAGTTAATACGGTCAACACTCTTCCCACCGCTGATAATTATTCTACTAAACTTTCTTTTCATGCACCCAATCAGGCCACAGCTCAAGCCATGGGCGACTCGTGGATGTCCGCAGTTAATTCTTTAATTTTAGAACCCCAAATCATTTCTTTAGATTTTTTTTCCCAAGGCTGTACTTTCGAACAAATCATATTAGGTACACCGTGAAAAAAATTATTATCAAATATATTTCGGGGGGCAATACTCTTTATTTAACTTTTGCATTAGATGGTTTAACCCAGATGATAGCAGAAGAAGACCATTGTCGATTATATTTTAATACCGTGTTCAATTTGGAAGTGTTAGGTTCTGGTTTTTATTACTATGGAACATACATTTACTTTTCTAAAATAGGACAAGGCTACAATCTTTACCCACAAATTCTGAATTCTTTGGCCGAAGTTATAATAGATCCACTTGTTCCATCCGCAATTTTAGATTTTACCTGGGATCCCGACGTTTCGTTTAACTATAGCAACATGTTGGGTACAATTTGAGTTTAGATATATAATTTCTAAATTTAAGAATATGACCTACATCGGGATAGATTTTTCCCTGAATTCCCCCGCTTTTTGTGTTTATGCTAATTTCAAATTTTCTTGGTTTAGCTTAACCCGTACAGAAAAAAAATTCGAATCTTTCACCAAATCCAAAGATAAACCCTTTTCTGTTTTATCTCAATCCGAAGATTTTGACATTTGTTTTTTAGCAAAAAAAAACTTGCCGGAAAATTATACCGAGAAAGAAAGGGTTAAAATAGATTATTTTCTCGAATTAGTTGAGTGTTTTTGGCATAAGATTGAACCTTATATTATAGACTCCCAGACACATATTGCTTTAGAGGGTTTGAGTTTTGCTTCCAATGGCAACGCTTTAATTGATATTTCTATGGCTACCGCTTTGTTAAGAGAAAGAATTGTGACCAGAATAGGAAGCCAAAATTTCCATGTTTTTTCTCCAACCGCTATTAAAAAATTTGCCGTCAAAGGTAACGCGAAAAAAGATGAACTTTATTTAGCTTTAATGGAGAAAAATTTTTCAGAAACAAACTTTTCAAATTTCACTAACATCTTAAGACAAAATCACAATAATTGGATTACCCCAGCCAAAAGTGTGAACAAACCTTTGGATGATATAATTGATGCTACCTGGATTTGTTTAAATTTGATAAATGAAAAATCCTAATTCAAAAGAAATAAAACTCATATCCCACAGGGGAAATGTCAACGGAAAAAACCCAAATAAAGAAAATTCACCTTCATACATTGATGCGGCAATTAAACAAGGTTATGATGTTGAGGTGGATGTTTGGGTTGAACAAAATTTAATTTTCTTAGGTCACGATATGGGGTGTTATGGGGTTGATTTGGATTGGTTAATGGAGAGGGCTTCCAACCTCTGGCTGCATTTGAAAAATCCAGAAGCTGTAATTTATTTTATGACAAGTGATTTTAATTACTTTATTCATGATAAGGATATGGCAACTTTGACTAGCAAGGGACATGTGTGGGTATATCCTGGATTTCAACCGATCCCCGGCTCAATTGCCGTCTTACCTGAAATTTATGGGGAAAGTGTGGATACAAATATCGGAATCTGTTCTGATTATATAGAGATGTATTCTATTTAACATTCTTGACACAAAAATTTAATTTGTAAACAAATTATGTATTAAAAGAGGAAACTTTTCAAAACAAACACAATTAAATCTTCAAACTTAAAAAAATTAAAAATTATGAGCAACTTGGATATCTTCAATTTAGATCTGGAGAATTTTGTAACAAAAACAAACGAGAAAGGAGGTAAGGACTCTGACTTTTATAAGCCTTACCCCGAAAATGGAAAAGACGGGGTCTACAAGGCACTGGTAAGGTTTGTACCCAACATTACCGATCCCGCAAAATCCAAAATCCACAAGTATTATGTGTATCTGACCGATCCAATTAGTGGAGATAAATTTTCTGTAGATTGTCCTTCTACTGTAGGTAAAAAATCGGTCTTAAAAGATATTTTCTGGAAATTGAAGAATTCTCATTCTGCGGCAGATCAAGAACTGTCCAAAGGATTTAGCCGCAAAGAGGATTATTACGCCTTAATTCAAATTGTCCAGGACAAAAACAATCCTGATTTGGAAGGCAAAATTATGATTTTCAAATTTGGTAAGAAGCTCAACGAGACATTAGAAGCCCAGCTTAAGCCAGAATATGGGGAGCCATGTAATCCTTTTGATTTATTTAGCGGTAAACTTTTTTCAATCCATTCAAGAAAAGTTGGGGAATGGAATAACTATGATTTGTCCTCCTTTGTAGGTGATAAATGTCCAATTGAAGTTGAGGGTAGAAAAATGAAAAAAACAAAAGAGGACATGCAAGCCATAACAGCTTATTTGGAATCTGGACCTCAGAATTTAACAGCATTTGAATATAAAGATTGGGATGATGAACTGACTGAGAGAGTGATGTCTGTGATTCGCAATACTGTTCCAGACGGTAGATTGGTCAATGAAATTTTAGGAGGAGTCAATAAGTCTCCATCTGCTCCAGTAAAAGCTGAATCGCCTGTTCAATCATCTTCTCTATATGAAGAAGCAGTTTCAACTAGAGTGGGATCTATCCCTGAAGAAGAAACTTCTGCTAAAACCTCAAAAACAGGTTTAAACAGACCGGCAGCCCCAACTACTGCTTCTTCATTAGATGATTTGTATGCAGATCTTTGATTTTAACTTTAATAATTAATCTAGAGGGGAGGGAGACCTCCCTTCTTTTTTATCCGATAATATGGAAACCACCAAAATAGAAAATTTAGTCGAGACCATTCTGCGTAAGTCTTTCCCTGGAGATTCTTCTAGGCAAAAAATTTATTTGGCGGGCAACAGAATAAATTTTTCTTGTCCCTACTGTGGCGATAGTTCAACCAGCAGAAAAAAAAGAGGCAACTTTTATTTGACAACTTTGTGTTACAAGTGTTACAATGGAGGATGCGGGATTTTCAAAGACGGATATGATTTTTTTTCGGATTTTGAGGTTTTATCAGATGTAGCTTCCGAGGATAGACAAGAAATTTTGAGAATCATCAAAGAGGGCAAACAAAAAAGAAAAACACACTATGGAGATGTCGATATTTCCCTTTTATTTGAAATTGACTTTAAAAAGTGTGTGATTCCCAGAGATGATTTTGTTCAACGCTTAAAACTTCAAGACGTAGAAAATTCCTCTATTTCGGGTTACCTGAAAAGAAGAAATCAAGTGCCGGATCAGAAGTTTGCCTGGGATCCAACTGAAGAAAGACTTTTTCTATTCAATTTAACCAAAGATCAGGAAATTTTAGGTTTACAAGTTAGAACTATGTCTAAATCTTCCCGTGCTTCCAAATATTATACCTACAAATTAAGTGGTATTTGGGAAAAAATGTTGGGCGAAACCAATCCTGATTTTTTGGAGCAGTGCTGTAAGATAGATCCAGTCTCTCACGTGTTTAATATAGGTCAAATTTCTTTTGATCGCACGATTACCATTTTTGAGGGACCAATGGATTCTTGGTTTTGGGAAAATTCGGTGGCTTTGTGTTCAATTGAAAATAAATTTCCCTTCGAGTTCGATGATATCAGATTTTGGTATGATTGGGACAAAGCAGGTAGAACTAAATCCCTTGAAATGTTAACCCGTGGAGATTGTGTTTTCAACTGGAAAAAATTTTTAGAGGATCACAATTTGCCCTTGGATAAAAAATGGGATTTGAACGATTTGGTCAACCATTTAAGAATAAAAAAAATGAAGGTCAAAAGATTTGAGGATTATTTTACCCGGGACACCCTCGATCTGACTTACTTTATGGAAGTTTGATTATGTTTTTACATGACTTTGATCCGATTGAACCGATTAAAAAACCAAACGGTTTGAAGTTTCCTGTTACCCTCCATGAAATCGAAGAGCTAAAAAGTCTACAAGAAATTGATGAGCAAGTCTCTTATGTTAGCCCACGGTTGAAACAAAAACAATCAATCTCAGTAAATTTAACAAGAAAAAAGAAAAATAAAACTCAATTATTTTAACGTGGCTGAAACAGACAAAACAGATTTTCACAAAATTTTCGAAACCGAAAGAGCCGAGTGGAGAGAAAAAATTCAGGTCATTTCCTTGAGTTTGAAAAACATTAAAACCGTGGCTGAAGCCCAAATAGAACTTTTCACCACCCGGCAAATCCTGATCGAGTACAGTTTTAAATTGGCATCCATCATTTCCAAACTTTCTTCCAGAGAAAGACAGGAAAGATCCAAAAAACTGAGAGAATACCAAGAGAATAAAGACGTTCGATACGGTAGCAATGAAACCAAAACATTGATTGAGGGGGATCTGGCAGAAATCACACAAAAAATAGAACTGGTAGAAAGTCATCGCAAATTTATGGATCAGACGGTTCAAACAGTTGACCACATGCTTTATGGCATTAAACAAAGGATCTCTTTGGAGGAATATTTGAGAGGTAGCACAATAAAATAGAAATCTTAAAGCATGTTGAAGTTCACAGTTTCTGAAGATCGCCAGTGGCTCCTTATGAGCAACTCCGCTAGCGAGGTTGAAAAGAGACAGGTTGAAATTTCTCTAACCAAAAAGGTTCATAATTGGTACTTCCATCCTTTGGTGAAAAAAAAAATTTGGAACGGGGACATTTGTTTTCTAGAAAAAAAAGGTGTAATCTGGAAAGTTCCTGTTGGTTTATGGATGGAAATATTTCACATCGGCAAGGAATTTGGATATGAGGTGGAGATAGAGGGGTTGGACAGTTTACTACTCTCTGATTTAACTTTAGAGGAATTTCAAAATTGGACCAACGAATTTTTTGCCGACAAAGAAATTAAACCTCGAGATTATCAGATCGAAGCAGCCTGGAAAATTGTCAAATTTCGTTATTCGGTGTCTGAAATTGCGACCTCTTCGGGCAAAACTCTCATCGCCTTTATGATTTTGGCCTTTCTAAAGTCTAGAAATTACATCCGCAAATTTTTGATGGTTGTACCAAGTACCAATCTGGTGTTTCAGGGTACTGATGATTTCGTGGACTATGGGATCGGTGAATTGGGGGTTAAGATCCAGCAAATAGGAGGTGGTAGCAAGGTTAGAGAAGGATGTGATGTTATCATCGGGACCTTCCAATCTTTGGTGAAGCAGGAGCAGGATTTCTTTGAGGGAGTGGACGCTGTTTTTGTTGACGAATGTTTAGCTCCGGATTCTCTTATAAGTATGTCAGACGGGACCTATAAAAAAATATCAGAAGTTAAAGTAGGAGATACTGTATTAACTGTCAATGAAAGAAGTAGACATCTAGAAGAAAAAAAAGTAGATTTTGTTTATAAAAATCTCAATAAAGATAAACAAATGTATGAAATAGAAACTGAGTGTGGTAAAATTTTGAAATTAACTGGAAA
>JACCDW010000463.1_pt1 | contig 22098 bp, 19 predicted proteins | sample 7449781 | NCBI WGS metagenome assembly JACCDW01 (sample SAMN15323449, study PRJNA562643) | freshwater metagenome | isolation source: river surface water | place: USA:Blue River Watershed | collected 2017-08-18
ACGGGTGGTGATGGAAAGTTATTAATACAAACCCTTAAACAAAGCTTTCAAATCGATGCTATTGATGATGAGAGTTTGGTTCTACGTGGCTTATTTTTAATGAGTAAAGCACTATGAAAAAAATCATCTTATTTTTGCTGATAGTGAATATCGGGCTTTATGCCTACATTCAATTGGGCCAGTCTCAGCAGACCCAAGCAGCATATCCGCTTCCTGAAATTCATCCGGAAAAAATTGAGATTTTGAATCAGCAGGTCTTTGATGAGGTTTATCAAAACCAAGCTCCCAATGAAGAGGCTTCTTCGCCGCATGTGGATATTGAGAATGCAGCGAATTAAACAATAAAAAAGGAGGCTGCAGCCTCCTTTTTTATTGCATCTAAAGTCTTAAATATTCCAGCCGTATGCAATACCCAATGAATCTTCATGCATTTTTAAGTTGGCATCGCCACCACCAAATCCTTGTGGAGGCATCCCAGAAGGTATTGAGCCTGAACCATTTACCTTCTTCTCAAAAGCATGCATGTAAGCAAATGAGAGTTCTGATTTGTTAGGCAGTACCCAAGTGGCACCTAAGGTTAAATGATCTTGCACCACGCCTGGTGCTAACATGTTAAACATAGTCTCACTTTTACGAATCGGCTGACTGCTGTGGTTGTAGCCGGCACGAAGCGTCAATGTTTCGTCCCACGCATAGCTTGCGCCTAGCTTATAAGCAGTTACATCACGCCACGCAAAGCCAGCACCATTGTTATCTCCTAATGGTATTTGTCTAACGGTCAAGTTAGTGACGGATGCGCCTACAGAGTCTACATCGCCGTAATTAATCCGTTGGATATCTGCTGCGATGGTCAACTTGTTATTGGCTTTGAAGGCAATACCAACGCCATACTGTTCAGGCACATCAAAGTCACCCTGTTCTACAAATAAGCCTTTGTATTTATCAAACTTAGTCATGTAAGTTTTTGTTTGATAGGTTGCACCCACTGACACCGCATGGTTGATCTTGCCTATCCAACCTAGATGTAAGCCTGCACCATAAGAATTGTCATGGCCTCGGTTAGTGACATTACCCACAGAAGATGAATAGTTGGCATTGTCAAAATTCTGTAAGCCTTTTGCTTCAAAACGTTGATAAGCCAAATTCACAGAAACCCCGACGGTATGCGTTTCATTGATTTTCCAAGCTAAAGTTGGTGCGATAAATAACTGTGCCATATCAATCCCTGCTTTTGTGTTGCCAAACAAAGGAATCGGACGGTTGTAGTCAGTATTCATGCCGCCATTGCCATATACGCTCACACCTAGTGATAATTGGTCATTGATAACTTTGTTATAACCAAACTCAGGAATGAAGAAGTTTTTACTTTCATTCGCTTTATAGGTTCCGTTATTGCTTGGATTAGCATTGCCTTCAATTTCAGCTTCACGAATCGGGCGAAACCAAGTTAAACCAAAATCGATACGATCACCAATTAAGCCCATGCCAGCTGGGTTGGTCGCTGCAGCCAGTGCATCTTGTGGGATTGCAATGCCAACGCCGCCCATGCCTTGTGCCTTAACGCCATAGCCGTGAGAAAAGTAGCCGTCAGTCGCAAGCGCTTGAGTGCTCAGTAAAAGTAAGGCTAATGGCAATAATTGATATTTATTTTTCATATTCATTTCTTTAAAAATTTTATATTCGGGCGTGAAGATATCAGAGGTAAGCGTTCTCTAAAAGTAATTAATACTTATATCTATATAATCAATAGTTGTTTTAAATTAAATAAAAAGCCCACAAGCGTGGGCTTTTTATTAATGATGCCTAGATAATTACCGTTTCTTAATATACAAATCGGTAATCGTGCCTTCTTTCATTTCTGCTGCAAAACACACGGTTTCTGAAAGTGTTGGATGCGCATGGATGGTTAAACCTAAGTCGTGTGCATCAGCACCCATTTCGATCGCTAACACAGCTTCTGCAAGCAGCTCACCAGCATTCACGCCAACGATACCTGCGCCAATTACACGATGCGTATCTTTATCAAAAATCAGTTTGGTCGTCCCTTCGGTACGACCTACTGATAATGCACGTCCGCTTGCCGCCCAAGGGAAGCTGGCTTTTTCAATCGCAATGCCTTTGGCTTTAGCTTCAGTTTCTGTCATGCCTGCCCAAGCAACTTCTGGATCAGTGTAAGCTACTGATGGTATTACTAATGCTTGGAATTCAACCTTATGGCCAGCAATTACTTCAGCCGCCACTTTACCTTCATGCGTTGCTTTGTGTGCCAACATTGGTTGACCAACGATATCGCCAATCGCAAAGATGTGCGGCACGTTGGTGCGCATTTGTTTGTCGACATTGATAAAGCCACGTTCATCAACCGCTACACCGGCATTCTCAGCGCCAATGTTGAGGCCATTAGGACGGCGACCAATTGAAACTAAGACGCGGTCATATACTTCTATACCTTTAGGTGCTTCAGTATTACCGTTCACGCCCTCAAAGCTGACATGGATGCCATCTTTTTTAGCTTCAATGTTCGCTACTTTGGTATTGAGCATAATGGCTTCAAAGCGTTTTTCCATACGTTTTTGTAATGGACGGACTAAATCACGATCGCAACCTTGAATGAGGCCATCAGTAAACTCAACCACACTGACTTTTGAGCCAAGTGCATCGTAAACTGTACCCATTTCAAGGCCGATAATGCCGCCACCAATGACGAGCATGCGCTTAGGTATATCAGCTAAGGCGAGTGCTCCAGTTGAATCCATAATGCGCTCATCGTCTGGTGCGCCAGGGAATTTAGTGGCTTGCGAACCCGCTGCAATAATTGCATTTTCAAAGCCTACTTTAGTGATTTTGCCATCAGCGCCAGTGACTGCGATTTGATTGGGGCTAGTAAATTTGCCTAAGCCTTGAACCACAGTCACTTCGCGTTGCTTAGCCATCGCTGCTAAGCCGCTTGTGAGCTTGCCTACAACGTCGTTAGCTTTCCATGTGCGGAGTTGATCAAGGTCAACATTTGGTTGACCAAATGACACGCCGTGATGCGCTGTTTCTTCGGCTTCAGTGATGACCTTAGCTGTGTGTAAAAGCGCTTTAGATGGAATACAACCTACGTTTAAGCAAACGCCACCAAGCGTTGAATAGCGTTCGATTAAAACAACCTTTTTACCTAAGTCGGCAGCGCGGAAGGCAGCAGTGTAGCCGCCAGGGCCGGAGCCTAGCACGACGACTTCACAAGTTACATCGTTGTCACCTTGAGGTGCTGCTGGTGTTGGTGCGCTCACAGGTGCGCTTGCTGGGGCCGCTACTGGAGCAGCTTCAGCTTTTGGAGCCTCTGTTTTAGGTGTTGCCGCACTCGCGCCAGCTTCTGCTTCTAGCACCAAAATTGGTGTGCCTTTAGCAACTTTATCGCCCACTTTGATTTTGATTTCTTTCACTACACCAGCATCTGATGATGGAATATCCATCGATGCTTTATCTGACTCTAGTGTGATTAGAGAATCTTCTTTTGCAACCGTGTCACCGACTTTGACCAGTATCTCGATAACATCAACGCTATCGAAGTTGCCAATATCAGGGACAATCACTTCTACTAAATTGCTCATGACTACCCCTTAAAGTAACAAACGACGAACGTCGGATAACATCATGCGCAAGTGGCTGGTAAAACGAGCGCCATCTGCACCATCAATTACGCGGTGGTCGTATGAAAGGGACATCGGCAAAATCAGTCTTGGTTCAAAGCCGTTGGTTTCTTTGTTATAAACCGGTTGGAATGTTGAGCGAGATACACCCAAAATCGCCACTTCAGGACAATTGATAATTGGGGTAAACATAGTGCCACCAATCCCGCCTAAGCTAGAAATAGTGAAGCAACCGCCTTGCATTTCTTCGATTTTGAGTTTGCGCTCACGGGCTTTAGCAGACAAATCAGCCAAATCGCGGGCAATATCTAATACATCCTTTTTATCTACATCACGCACAACGGGCACTACTAAACCATCTGGCGTGTCGCAAGCAAAGCCGACGTTAAAGTAGTTCTTCATAATCAAACTGTCGCCATCAGCAGAAAGCGAAGCGTTGAAATTTGGATAAGTACGTAATGCATTCACTACAGCTTTCATCAAGAAAGCGAGTAGGGTAAGTTTTGCGCCACGTTTTTCAGCGTCAGCTAACATCGACTTACGGAACTCTTCCAAGTCGGTAATATCAGCTTCGTCAAATTGGGTTACATGCGGAGCAGTGACCCAGTTGCGATGCAAGTTAGCACCGGAAAGTTTTTTGATGCGTGAAAGTGGTTTGTTTTCAATCTCGCCGAATTGGCTGAAATCAATCACAGGCATTGCCAATGTTGTTAAGCCGGAACCCATATTCTCAGAACGTGGTTTAGCCAACTCGCCTTTTACAAAGGCTTGCACATCTTCCTGGCTAATACGGTTTTTCGGACCTGTGCCACGTACTAAACTTAAATTAACACCAAGCTCACGTGCAAATTTACGCACTGATGGACTCGCGTGGGCCACTTTACCATCTGCCGCTACGGCGCTTGCGCCAATCGGATTTGGTGTTGCTTGTGGTTGAATGACTTTAGGTACTTCAGGCACTGGACGTGTCGGCTCAGGGATTGCTACTGGCTTTTCATCCACAGTCACAGTTGCTACCACTGGTGTGGCAGTTGGCTGTGCGGCAGGCTTCTCTGCTGGCGCATCTTCAGAGGTATCTAGCGTCAAAATTAAACCGCCTTGAGCAGCTTTGTCGCCCACCTTCATGCTGATGCTTTTCACTACACCACCAAATGGCGCAGGAATATCCATCGACGCTTTGTCAGATTCTAAAGTGATGAGTGAGTCATCTTTTACAACAGTGTCGCCTTCTTTTACAAGTAATTCGATGACGTCAACGCTATCAAAGTTACCAATATCAGGGACAAGAACTTCTTTAATTGCCATGCTGTTATTCCTTAAGAGAGTCTTCTCTGTGTAAGCTTAATTACTACTTAAACTGTTGTTGGGTTAGGGCGGCTGATATTGATGTTGTATTTCTTAATCGCTTCAGCTGCTTTGCTTGCAGGCAATTTGCCATCGTCCGCTAATGCTTTAAGCGCGGCAAGCACCACATAATATCTATCCACTTCGAAGAAGCTACGAAGTGCTTCACGGCTATCACTTCGGCCATAGCCGTCAGTGCCAAGCGACACGAAGCGTTGCGGAATGAAATTACGAATTTGATCGGCAAATGATTTCATATAATCCGTTGATGAAATCACAGGGCCTTCAGCACCGTTCAAGCATTCTGCAACATAGCTTTGTTTTTGTTTCTTTTCTGGATTGAGCATATTCCAACGTTCAGCATCTAAGCCTTCACGACGAAGTTCAGTGAAGCTTGTAACACTCCAAACGTCAGGTGATACACCCCAGTCTTTTTCGAGCAATTCAGCCGCTGCGATCACTTCACGCAAGATCACGCCACTGCCCATTAATTGCACTTTAGGGCCTTTGGCTTTTGATTTGCTGAATGAGTACATACCCTTCAAGATGCCGGCTTCAGCGCCTTTTGGCATCTCCGGATGGCTGTAGTTTTCATTCATCAAGGTAATGTAGTAGTAAACATCCTCTTGGTTTTGCACCATGCGGCGCATACCTTCTTGAATAATTACTGCAAGCTCGTAGCCAAATGTTGGATCGTAAGATACGCAATTTGGGATGGTTGCTGACATTAAGTGGCTATGGCCATCTTCATGTTGCAAGCCTTCACCGTTCAATGTGGTGCGGCCTGCTGTTGCGCCAAGCACAAAGCCACGCGCACGTGAATCGCCTGCTGCCCAAGCTAGGTCACCAATACGTTGGAAACCGAACATTGAGTAGAAGATGTAGAACGGAATCATTTGTGTGCCAGTGACGCTATATGCGGTCGCTGCAGCAATCCATGATGAGAACGCACCAGCTTCGTTAATACCTTCTTCTAAGATTTGACCATCTTTGGATTCTTTGTAGAACATTACTTGGTCATTATCTTGTGGCTCATACAATTGGCCAGCAGATGAGTAAATCCCTAGTTGACGGAACATACCTTCCATACCAAAGGTACGTGCTTCATCTGGCACGATAGGCACAATATATTTGCCTACTTGCTTGTCACGTACCAAGGTTGAAAGAATTCGTACAAATGCCATGGTGGTTGAAATTTCACGTTCACCAGTTGCAGCCAACATATTCTCGAATGCAGATAATTCAGGCACCACTAGTTCGTTACCTTTACGGCGACGAGACGGTACTGAACCACCCATCGCTTCGCGGCGTTCAGCCAAGTAAAGCATTTCTGGGGAGTCGGCAGCTGGTTTGTAATAAGAGAGGTTTTCTACTTGTTCATCTGTTAAAGGCAAATCAAAACGATCACGGAAAGCTTTTAGTGAATCGATATCCATGCTCTTCTGTTGGTGAGTTGTATTTTGAGCCTCACCTGAATCACCCATGCCATAACCCTTAACGGTTTTCGCTAAGATGACAGTTGGTTGGCCTTTATGTTGAGTCGCTGCTGCATAAGCGGCGTAAACTTTGTGGGGGTCATGACCACCGCGGTTTAAGCGCCAAATGTCTTTATCAGACATAGCGGCAACCATTTCTTTCAATTCAGGATATTTACCAAAGAAGTGTTCGCGAGTGTATGCGCCACCCTTAGCTTTAAAGTTTTGGTATTCGCCATCCACGCATTCTTCCATGCGTTTTTTAAGCAAGCCATCCTTATCCATAGCAAGGAGCGGGTCCCAATATGAACCCCAAATGACTTTCAATACATTCCAGCCGGAGCCGCGGAAATCAGACTCAAGCTCTTGAATAATTTTGCCGTTACCGCGAACAGGGCCATCAAGACGCTGTAAATTACAGTTAATCACAAAAATTAGATTGTCTAATTTTTCACGTGAAGCCAATGAAATCGCTCCCAATGACTCAGGCTCATCCATTTCACCGTCGCCGCAGAATACCCACACTTTACGATCCGAGGTATCAGCAATGCCGCGGTCATGTAAATATTTCAAGAAGCGTGCTTGGTAAATCCCTTGCAATGGACCTAAGCCCATAGAAACGGTTGGGAACTGCCAGAAGTCAGGCATCAGCCAAGGATGAGGGTAGCTTGATAAGCCATTGCCACCTGTTTCTTGACGGAAATTATCAAGCTGCTCTTCTGTCAATCGACCTTCCAAGAAAGCTCGAGCATACACGCCAGGTGATGAGTGGCCTTGGAAGAAAATTAAGTCTCCGCCAAATTTGTCATTGGCTGCACGGAAGAAATGGTTAAAGCCCACGTCATATAAAGTCGCTGCAGATTGGAAGCTAGCAATGTGGCCACCTACGCCTGGTGATTTCTCATTGGCGCGAAGCACGGTCATGATAGCGTTCCAGCGGATGAGCGCACGAATGCGGCGTTCCATGTCTGGGTTGCCTGGTAGACGTTGTTGAAGATGCGTAGGGATGGTATTCACATACGCAGTTGTTGCGTTGTAAGGAAGGTATGCGCCTGAGCGACGAGCTTTATCAATGAGCGTTTCTAATAGATAATGAGCGCGTTCGGTTCCCTCGTTGGCCAGTACCGCGTCAATGGCTTCAAGCCATTCTTGGGTTTCTTGTGGGTCAATATCGGGGGTAAATGCCATATTCGGGTTCTCCGGGAAACTTTTAGAGTCATCTAAAAGGTATAATCAACTAGAAATCATGCACTCTAGATCGGTATATTCTTTGCTTAAATTATTTAGCTATTTTTAAGCTAACCAGTATCTTCGCTTTTTTGCCTTATTTGGTCAAGTATTTGGCGGGTTTTGCTAATTGATTCAAATGCCTAATAAAAGAATTTTGCGGAATTTAGACAAATTTAAATACATTTAAACGAAGTTAGTGAGGTTTTTCATGTCTGTTTCTTTAAAACAAAATTTAATCATTGCTGATGAAAAATCATTGATTAGTGGCACACATTTGTTATTAGTTTTGCCGATGACACGCCCTAAAAATTTACCCTTTTCTGAGGCCCTGGACGCCAAGCTAAAACGTACTAATAAAAAATATAGTGATTTGCTTAAAACAGCTTTGATTACTGATTTGCCAAATGGGTCATTTGCAAGCTGGATCGTGCTAGATAATGATCTTAGTGCATTTAAGCGCCATACATTATTGCGTAAGGCTGTGAAGCCGTTGTTGGATGAAAATCCAGCCGCATTAACGATTGCTGTTTATGGGGCTGATGCAGAACGCCAGCAAGCTGCTAAAGATGCATTTTATGTTGCTGCTGTGAACGCAGCAGAGCTACCTGAATTTAAAGGTAAGAAGACACAGAATGGACCAAAAAAGTCGCCATTAAAGACGATTCAAATTTTTGGCTGGAGCGAGGAAGATGCTTATCTAGATGCGCAAGCTTTGGTTACAGGGAATACGCTAACTCGTACTTTAACGATGACGCCGCCTAATGAATTAACGCCTACTTTATATCTAGATAAGATTAAGAAATTAGCGAAAACACAAGGTTGGAAAACCGAAGTATTTGACATGAAAAAATTAAAGAAAATGGGCGCTGGTGCTTTTGTGGCTGTTGGCCAAGGGTCTGATCCGCAAGATGCAGCGATTGTGCGTTTGACTTATGCACCTAAAAAAGCGACTCAAACAATGGCTTTAGTTGGCAAGGGAATTTGTTTTGATACGGGTGGACATAACTTAAAGCCAGCCAAATACATGAATGGCATGCATGAAGACATGAATGGCTCAGCAGTAGCCTTGGGCGTTTTAGCTGCTGCAACAGAAGCTGAATTACCAATCAAGATTGATTGTTGGTTGGCGATTGCGCAGAATCATATTGGCCCTTTAGCTTACAAACAAAATGATGTGGTCACCGCATTGAATGGTATGACAATCGAGATTGTACATACCGATGCAGAAGGCCGGATGGTTTTAGCTGATACCTTAACTTTGGCTTCACGTCAGAAGCCGTCAGTGATGATTGATTTTGCAACGTTAACGGGCACCATGATGACGGCGTTGGGTGACCGATATAGTGGCGTGCTTGGCAATGATCCTGCCATTTTATGCAAGGCGGTAGGATTGGGTGCAAAAGTTGGTGAGCGCGTTTGCGCTTTTCCATTTGATGAAGATTACGACGAAGAAATTGAAAGTAGCATCGCCGATATCAAACAATGCACCCTTGATGGTGGCGCTGACCACGTCCATGCAGCACGTTTTTTGAGCAAGTTTATTGAAAATGATATTCCTTGGCTGCACATCGATTTGTCTTCATATAACCGTAAGGGTGGTTTGGGAGCGGTCGCAAGTGATGTTAACGGATTTGGCGTTGCGCTAACTTACGCATTCATTAAATCATTAGATTTGGCATGATTATCTGCTTAAGTACTCTTGGTATTTTTCAATCTGATTGTCATCCAATCTATTTTTGGAGCGTTTAAGGATTAACTGCTTAATTGGCAGCATTCATAAACGAGGGACAACAATGCGTAAATTAACAAAAAGTTTCTTATTGTCTGGTTTGATGCTTACTTTGAGTTCGACTGCTTTTGCAGACCCTCGGGGGCATTATGGAAGTTATGGCCGCTATGGTAATTACTACCAACCGCATCATTACTCAAGTGGGAGAACACATATTTATAACAGCTACCGCGGAAGTAATGCCGTAGATGTATTAATTCCCTTGGCAATTGGAGGTGTGATTGGATACGCGCTCAATAATAGTAATAACCCGCCACAGTCACCACCAGTGATTGTTCAGCAGCCAGCCCCGCAGATTATTCAACAAATTGTTGAGCCAAGTACTTCTTCTGCATCCTCGTACCACTATGAAAATGTGTATATGGAATCTTGTGCTTGTACACGAAGAGTTCTAGTCCGGGACTAAGGAAAAGGCTATAGCAGCGATCTGGCAGTTTGAAAATTTGCTTGATAAAAGCCAGATTTCAAACTGCTAATTTTTATTTTGCTTAATCTGTTTGGGGCATGAATGAATCGGTCGTTACCAATAAATATCCCGACATGGGCATAAGATTTATTGTTGATGTTGAAAAATACCAAATCGCCAATCTTTAATTGAGCGCGATCGATCGCTTTACCTTCCTTAGCCATCATCGCCGCGTTATGGGGTAACCGAATGCCAGCAACTTTCATATAGACATGGGAAACTAAGCCGCTACAGTCAAATCCTGTTTCAGGATCTGAGCCACCAAATCGATAATCTTTATCGATCAGCCACATGGCGTGAGCAATAATCTCTTCCCTGATCATTTGATTTGAATCGGAAATGGTTTTTTTTTGAATCTCAGATTGAGTCGCACATCCATTTAACATCATTAATCCAATCATTATGCAGATAGCTATGCCCTTGATATTTAAATAGGATGCCTGTTTGATCATGGTGTTTATTTTTTATGTGGGCGTTTAGATTTCGATTTGAGTGCTTTTTTATTGACAGTCTTTTTGCTGAGTTTTGCACTTTTTAAATGCTTAGCTCCGCTTCGCTTGTTTTTTGTAGCACGCATTTTATTTTTAGAATTCTTTTTTTTTGCTAACTCACTTGTTTGTATTTCTTGGCTTTGATCTTCAGCAGCATCTTCAAGAATTAAACGCTCGGATTCCTTTGCTAATTCAATTGTATTCAATAATGCGTCTGCAAATAAGGTGCCTTTAAGCTGATACCCTTTAACATTAAGGTGGATATTGTCGGTTTGACTTAATTGTGCGGCGTGCCACTTTTTCATAGAATGTTGATTACCACTTACTTGATACCAATCGTAAAATAAGCAGTGTTGCTCAAAGGCTAGGCGCTTCATTTGTGCTGAGAAATATTTAGCTGCTGATATATTTCGGCCTTTAAAATTCATGTCTTGAGTTGATGTTAGAAGGATCGTGACGTTAGGTTGGCTGGCTCTTATCTTTTCTATGGTTTTAATCACCGTTGCAGCATGATTTTCTGGGATGCTGTTCTTGTAAATAATATCGTTTGTGCCGTAATCAACAATGACTAAATCAGGGTGAATGATTGTTATTTGTTCATTAAAGAGCGCTTGCATATTAATCGCATTGAAGGCGGCACCGCCAACCCCAAGATTATGATACGTCAAACCTACTTCAGTATTCTCAATACTGACGCCATAAATACTTAATTCCCCGTCTTCTTCAGTAAGCTTAGAAAAATCAAAATTAAGCGTATCTTTAATTTCAGGCAGCTTGATGGAGACATGGGATAAAGATTGCTCGGCCGAGCTTTCGAGCTTGATGGTTTGTTGATGTTCGCCTGCGCTGATCTTTAATTCATAGTCTGTCGGGTTAGTGTGTAGAAATAATGTAATTTTTTTAGGGCCAGGATCTAAAGGCTTTATGAAGTTAAATGATACTGAGGCATTTGCATCTGTTGTTTTAGCGGTGAACCCGGAAAGACCAAGTGGCAATTTGGGAGCGTATTGCATTGAGTTTGCAGTGAGCCATGTTCCTCTAAAACTTGATATATAGTCATTTTGAGAATAGGTCTTAGCGATCGCGTACGGGAAAATCATTCCTCTTCCACCCTTGCCTTTAAGGGCTTGGAATCGTTCTCTTGCAATGGAGACAAAAAAGCCATTTTGAATATGTGAGTCACCAAAATGGGCAATCGTGATTGGTTCTAAATTTTGAGCATTCCATTTTTTTAAGAAAGGGTCAATATCTGCTACCTGCTGATATTGAATGATGTTTTTGTTTTTGTTTAAAAAATCATAGGAAGTATTGATGCTATGTAGTACATCAGTTTTTGGTAAGGTGAGATTATCTTTGCAGAGTTCATTGACGACTTTCTCGGTGCTTTTTTCATTAACATCTTCAATTGCACAAGCAAAGCTTGTTGGAATATAAAGCGCTAACAATAAAAATATGTTTTGTATTTTCATGAGATGCCTATGCCTGGATCACTCATTTTTGTCTTCGCCCATAGGCTCAATATTTTCTTTGGGTTTTTTGAAAGAGACAGGTGTCCGAGTTAGCATCGCTTTTTCCCTACTCATTGCATAGGCGCCGTTAAGCACATAAGTGTTGTGTGCCAAAAGAATTTCATTAATTTTATTTTCTTGCATGAGATTCTTAACATTGCCATTGAAGTAGCGATAATCGGCAATATATACCTCTTCGTAATGGGAGGTAAGGTAGGGACTAAAAGCATTTCCATAAGAGTCTTTAATAATTAGAATTTTCTTTTTGTTTTTGACGTCACTGACTATTTTCATCAATGGATAGTCGCCACCCAAGAATACGCCATAAGCATTGGACCCTTTAGCAAACTCAACGTAAGTTTTTCCATGTAACGGTTTGGAATTGTCTTTGAGGTAATAATAGGCTTCGGTTTCATGGGGAACAATGTAGTACTCAACGTGATCTGGATTATTTTTTAAATCATTACTAAGTGTTCGGTAGTAAAGTGTGCCTAAGAAGTTTGGAATCTCCTTTTTGGTAAACGCTTCCAGGCTCAACCCCGTTATATTGGCGGCTTTGCAAAAAGCTTGATAAGCATAATAAGCCCCAAGCGCCGTCCAGTGATGATCCGTATTAAATTGAATGTATTCGTTTGTGTGCTTAGCAAGATTATCGTAAGCAGGCACGGGAATAATAGAGGGATTGAGGTTGGCATTTAATGTATCAATATTATTTTTTTCACGATTAACATGCTTTTTAATTTTTTCAGGGAGATAAAAGTCACTTCCCACTGGAATGGCCATTACATACACAGTGACATTAGGGCCAAGTTCATCTTGATATTTGTTTGCAAGCTCAGCGTAGGATTTGATCATGCGATCTGAACCGCCAAACATTTGAATGGCGCGATTCTGATAAACAATAATGGATTTAATGTTCTGAAAATTATCTGAATCCTCGTCATGACTTTGATCTGATGTGTCTAAATGAGCATCAGATGCTAAATCATTCGCTTTTTCTTCAGTTTGAGTTTCTTGGTTTACTGCAACAGCGTTATTCTGATCTGTTTTAGGCGCATCCGCATAGAGTGTAACCCCATCATCTTGAACGCCTAATAATGCTTTAATGTTCTTATCAAAGGCAGTGATACTAATTCTAAAAATAAAATGGTCGGCATAGTAGCTATCAATCCCTTTAAAGAAGTTTCCTGAAAAAAAGCTTTCCTTAGAAAGGGTTGGAAATGCTGCAAGGGTTCTTTTTTCGTAAGCAGAAAAATTTTCTTTGGGTGTAAATAGGGTGGCGATACCCACTGCCATGATCATGACAATAAACAAAATTGAATTAATGAAATCCTTGCGGGATCCTTGTTTGGGTGAGGCCATATCAGAACTTAAAGTAAATAAAAGGGTTATAAGATTGACCAACGAGCAGTAAGGTTGAAATCAATAAAAAGCTAATATTAAGTGCAATGTGGACAAATCCAACGACATGCTTATTTTTGACTTGATCTAATGACTCCATTGCTTTGTTATAAACAGGCGTACACAGAATTAATGCAATTATTAACCAGTAAATGTTGGCAAGTACTGTGCTGGTTAACTCATAGTCGATCGTTGCATGATGCGATAGCTTAAAGAGTACGCTAAAAAAGTTAGTTAGTTGATTGATGTCGGTGAAATAGAAAATTCCCCAGCCCAGCATAATAAAAAAGATGGCATAGAGATGTCGTAAAGCTCTAGGGATGACGTTCAGAATTTTGACCAGTAGGAATTTTTCCAAAATCAACAATAAGCCAAAGTAAAAACCCCAGATGATAAAATTCCAGTTAGCACCATGCCATAGTCCAGTGAGGCCCCACACTACTAGGATATTCCTGACTTGATGATGTCTATTGCCGCCTAGTGGAATGTAGACGTAATCTTTGAAGAATCCGCTTAAGGACATGTGCCATCTGCGCCAAAAATCGGTAATGGATTGCGAGATATATGGGTGATTAAAGTTTTCATGATAATGAAAACCAAACATGCGTCCTAAACCAATTGCCATGTCGGAATAGCCGGAAAAATCAAAATAAATTTGTAAGCTATACATGAGCAAACCAAACCAACATCCAGCTGTTGTCATTTGGTCGAAATCTTTTGTCATAAATTGAACACAGAGCTGCCCAGCGATGTTAGCGATAAATACTTTTTTAAAAAGACCTTTGCAGAATCTGGTCACGCCACTGCTAAAGTCTATATAAGAAAAAACACGCGTTTCAATTTCTTTTGCGATATGTACATAGCGCACAATAGGCCCGGCACAAAGCTGTGGAAAAAGAGAAACAAATAGTAGGTAATTTATAAAAGATCGCTGCGCTTTAACTTCACCTTTCCAGACATCAATGATGTAGGAGATCGCTTGGAAAGTATAAAAGGAAATACCAATAGGCAATAAGAAGCCTGGCTGGGTAAAGTTTGTCGCTAAAGCTGCATTAACGTTTGAAATAATAAAATCGGAATATTTAAACGTTGCCAAAAAGGAAAGATTAACTGTCAGTGAACTATATAAGCCAAGACGGGCATATTTTGTCCCTCTAAAACGCTCAATAAATAACCCATTGCCGTAATCTACGATCGCTGAAATGATCAGTAAGCTTACCCAAATTGGCTCACCCCAAGCATAAAAAATCAGTGAAAATGTAATGAGAATGAGATTTCTAACGTTCCTTGCCGGGAATGCGTAATAGAGGGTCAAGCAAAGGGGGAGGAAGATAAAAAGAAAAAGCAGGCTAGAGAAAACCATGTTGTTACAAAACTCTTAATAAAAGGATAAAAACTAATTATTCGGATTAAGCGCACCTGAATTCTCAGGGGTACTTTCTTGTTTTGATGGACAAGATTGTTTCCAGTGAATTTTACGCACATGATCAACATAGCCGTCAGTAGCGTATTTTATTCTAATTAAGAATCTGTAATAGTCTTTTTCGTTGGGTGGCAAATTTTTAACTTGCCATTCTTTATAGTATTCAACACTTCTTTGCCAAGTAATAAAGTCTAAGTACTTTATTTTTTTGAAAGCAAATAGATTGTTTCTGGACATGAGGTAATGATTTCTAAACCAACCAGTTTCTAAAATGGCTTGGGACATCACAATTTCTGGGAAGGCTATTTCTCTACTGCAAATTTCTGCAAACACATCATTCGCAAAATCTTTATCAATAGCTTGGTGACGGACCTGCTTTTGAGCGGCATCCACGCAGCTGCTAAAGGCAAGTAAAAGTGCCAGCATATTGATTATTAGGATTTTTTTCATGATAATGTTAAAAATGATAAGAAATTAGTATATATTTATGACTCAAACTCAACAATGGTTAATTGTCCATTGTTTTGCCTATTCTTGCTATCGTTAAATTTTATGTAAAGATACCTTCATGAGAGTTGTGTTTTGCCTGTTAAGTGTTCTGTTTTTATTTCCACAAGCTTATGCAAATGATTTATCCGCTCTTAATGATAAATACCTCGCGCTATTAAATACTCAAGAGATCGACCCTGAAATTAAAATTGAATTCAAGTTTAAAGGCTTGCGTCTCGGAGATGCTGGCCCAAATGTGACGAACTTACGTCAGAAGCTCAATCAGCTTGGTTATGAGGTGCCAGTTCAAGGGGCTTTTGATACTTCACTTGAGAAAGCAGTTAAAGATTATCAGCGTAAGTTAGGCATCGAGCCTGATGGTAAGGCGGGCCCGCTCACCATTCGAAACATTACATTATCGATTGAGAAAAAACGCAATATCTTAGAAAAGCAGTTAAAAGAGATGCGCGAAGTATTTGAAGGACAGCCACTTCAAAAATTCATTGTGGTGAATATCCCAGCTTACAAGCTTTATGCTTACGAAGGCGATCAATTGGTGTTGGAAAGCCGAATTATTGTGGGGCGTCCAGAACGTCCTACAGCTTTGCTCAATACCCAAATCGCATCGGTGATAGTCAATCCAACATGGACGCCGCCAGGAACCATTCTAGAAAAGGACCTTTTCCCGAAAGGAAAGATCGATCTCGAGTTCTTTAAGGAGCATAATTTAGTTTCTTATGATCAAGATAGCAATCCTATTGAACTAGGTGAAGACATTACATTAAGCGAGGCAAGGCATCGCAAAATTAGATTTACCCAACCTGCGGGTCGTCAGAACCCACTTGGGCGTCTCAAGTTTCAATTGCTCAACAGTAATGATATTTATATGCACGATACTAATAGTCATGGTCTGTTTAAAGCGGACAAGCGAAGTTTTTCATCAGGGTGTATTCGTGTTGAAAAATATCTTGAGTTAGCAAGTTGGGTGCTAGATCAGCCCAAAGAAAAGATTGTTAAAACGATTCAGAAAAATCAAACAATCCACCTGCCAGTCAAGAAAATACCTGTGAAGACGGTTTATTGGCTTGCTGAAAACATAAATGATGACGTTCTATTTCATCTTGATATTTATAATTACTTTAAGTAATGCAGCTTTTAAAAACTAACTCTTTTTTAACCCCACTGTTGTTAAGCTTAGCGGCCAGTATCTTTTTGGTAAAAGCTGCTTCAGTGATGGCTAGTGAGTCCATAGGGGGCACCTCTAATGGCTGTTTGCTGAATGCGGCCTCTTTGCCATTAACTGGAAATGCTCATCAAGTGATGAATGCCAGTCGCCAAAGATTTTATGGCCATGAGCAGATGATAGGACTGATTAAAACAGCTGCAGATTTTATCGAACACAATAAACTTGGGGTGATGCTCGTTGGTGATATCGCTGCAAAAAATGGTGGGCCAATGTTAGATAATCACAAAAGCCATCAAAATGGATTGGACGCTGATATTTTCTTAATGATGCCAGATCAGGCTTTTGTGAGCGATGAGGATCCAACCCCAGAAGCGACAACCGTGATTGATTTTGAAAAGAATCGAATTGATAGTCGTTATTGGAGTGATCGCCAGTCTAAATTACTCAAGTTTTTTGCATCAGATCCAGTTGTTGATCGAATTTTTGTGAACGCGGCGATTAAGAAAACTCTCTGTGAGGCACATGGTGATAAAAAGTGGCTCGCAAAGATTCGGCCATGGCGAGAGCATACCGAACATTTTCATGTGCGACTTAAATGTCCGAGTGATAGTCCTGATTGTGTTTCGCAGGCAGCGCTTCCTGAAAAGGATGGCTGTGATGATGAAATGCTGAGTTACTGGCTAGCTGAAAATATTAATCCAACCATTAGCGAGCAAGTCGCTGAGCCTGAATTAGTTAAGCCATTGCGCTGTCAGGCGCAATAAACTTAACCGTCGATTCTACGAGCACCGCTAATGCGTTTAGCAAAGCTTGATTTGTTTAAATCTTCCACTTGAATCGCTGATCCTGTCTGAGGTGCATGGATAAAACGATTTTCACCGATATAAATACCAACGTGCGCATAATTTCCGCGTTTGTTCTTGAAGAAAATCAAATCGCCAGGGATCAGATTTTGAATTTCAACGGGGATGCCAATCTTAGCCATTTGCATAGCGGTTCTTGGTAATGCAACCCCCATCGCATTCATAAAGACAGTTTTTACAAAACCACTACAATCAAAACCATTTAGCTTTGTTTCGCCGCCCCATTTGTAAGGCGTGCCAAGATACTTCAATGCATTCGTAATGACGTCATTGGATTGGGAGATAATCGGGTGTGAAAGAAAGTCAAAATCACTACTAGCTGGGGTTTCAGCAGCTTTTTCAACCACTTTTTCCACGGATTGTTCGTTCTCAACGGCAAATAATGTGCAGGAGAATAATAAAGCTGAAGCGATCAATATCGCTTTTAAAGATGTTTTACCGGTCATATTTTGTATGGCCTTAATCTGATGTAAACCCTTAAATTATATCATTAATATCAAAATCAGCCTATAGCTGAAATCCCTTGTGCCCCAAGAGATTATCGAATCGGAGGCTCAGGATTTGGGATAAACCGCATGCCTTTAACATCATTCACACTGGTCCAATAAGCCATGGTTTTTTCAATTTCATCACAAGGCATTGCTTGAATACTTTTGATTTTATTAACTGTGCGATCGTTGAGATAGGCAAGCGCAAAGCATTCATTTTCTTGAAGTGTTTGGGCGGCGTTATGAAAAACCAAATCCACACGCTCAAGGCATGCGGAAAACTTCTTATTATCTTTGTAAGAAAATCCGCGGTCGATCACATTAGGTGTGGCGCTGATTTCGCTTGCAGATAGGGTATATCCCCTCTCTTGATGTTGGACAATCGAATGATCGATAATAATTTCAGGGGCAAGAAAAAACCCTTCATTAAAGGTGGCGTCTACTACTTTTTTATTAAGATTGTAGTTGCATGAAGGCACAAGGGGTTTAGCCCCATGAGAGAAATAAGGGATCGACATAATAATGATTATCAGTGCCAAAGATAATAAGACAGTGATGACCATGATTTTATCTTTATTCATCAGCAAACTCTTTTAAGTGTCAAAGTCGAAGCGGGAAACGCGATTTATCTTAATGGAATAATCGTCTTTTTAGGGATTTTTATTTTTAATTAGTGATGTAACCAAGCGCCCAGGCTAAGCAATATTCTTTGGTAGCGTTGACCGCTTAAGATCGCAGTGACTGCTTCATAAGCATATGTGTCACATGGAGAGATTAAAAACTGGGACAGCCACTCTAAATCTTGAATAATGTTTTGGGTATCTCTATCCATGGCCCTATGACCGCTATAGGTCAGTGCGCTAGCGAGGCGGTTACAAGCCAGGCGCATATGGTAAACCGCAGGCGTGTGGTTTACTTTCTTTAAAATTTCTTGGTTGTCTTGCATGCTACTGAGCGCCTCTTCCATAATTTGCTTGGTGGTTGGCGGTTCTTTGTAGCGCTTAATATTCATCGCTTGTGTATGCGTTTTAATGGTTGGCTGAGGACGCAGGTGGCGATAGCCAATTTGGGCCTTGCTGACGTTTTCAATGCTCAGTGCAATATCATTTTGCAACTCTAAAGCGAGATCAAACAGGTGCGATATTTTGCCTTTTTTGAGCTCAATTTCTAATTCATTGATAGGTGCGATGCTTTGCCAGACATTAGGTGTACAAATTTTGAGGTCGCCAATATCGAGTGAGGCTTCGATTTCACTGCCATCTTTGTATTTTAAGCGCCAGTCTGTTCGCATAACATCCACCACAAAGATCGGGTTCAGCGACGCTCTAAGTGATTGATCTGCAAAAATATTAGCAAGATGGGGCTCGGTGATTTTACTAAAGTCAGGCTCATTTTTTGTGAGCAAATCTTCCCACTCCAAACGTTGGTGTAATCCACCGATGGATTGCCCCGAACTCTTCACGGCCTGAAACCAACCCCCCGACATGCTGCGGACGCGCAAATTCAGCCCTGAGTCCAATAAATCTAGATTAGGGGTGTCATAATAGATGCTGACCAGTTTTCGGGTCAGAGGCTCACCAACTAAACGGCTAGTGATCGCAGAGTGGAGATTTAGTTCTGAAGCGTCTGACTCAGCAACGCGGAGCTTAAGTTCGATTTCGTTAGCCATGGCCTAATTATGACCGATCGCTCATGACCTTGCCTAGTTGATTAAAGCATTTCAGGCGAAATGACGACTCTAATGACAGCTTGTTCCTCTTCAGCGCGAACCCGACTTGCAAGCCACCAGATAGAACCTTTTTTAACAGACCAATAATGCGTCTTTCTTGTCATTGCAAAAGCAGCAGCCATTCCTAGCGTTGGTTGGTGGCCAACGATAAGCACTGAGCCTTTGGTGGTATCCCAGTTAGAGATTTGCAATAAGCTTTGTGGAGAAGGATCTGGGTAGAGTGCATCAAGTGTCGTGAATGGCAGTTCTAGCGCACTCGCAGTCTCTTGCGCACGCTTAGCGGGGCTTACTAAAATTTTAGTATCTTTAGGTAAACGCGCTTTGAGCCACGCAGCCATTTTCTTAGCATCTTCCTGCCCTTTAGTTGTTAGCGCACGGTCTATGTCGGGGAATCCGTCTTCGGCATCCGCATGACGCCACAAAATAAGTTCCATAGTGAGTATTAATTTCGTTAAATAGTATGTAAAAATGGTATCGCTAAAATTTGCTTTTTAAAAGTGAATTATTTTTAATAGCATTAATAGCTTTTTACATAGAGTAAACAACATTGAATGTAGTTCTGTATTTACCAAATTTTGGTCAGTTTTTAGCACAATACGATTCCGCAGCGCTTGAGCGTCTCTGTGCTTCTGGCTCCGTCGAGCGACGCGACATTCCTTTAGAAGGCTTTATCTGTAAATCCTTCGGCATTCCCAAGCAGCGGGATTGGCCAACGGCTGCCATTAGCATGTTGGGCCATGAGATGCTGCCAACGGCGGAAGCTTATCTGCAAATCAATTTAGTGCACTTCTCGTTACAACGAGACTTCTTTGAGCTTCATCCAGTCAATGATCTTGGCATGGACGATTCAAGTGCTTTGCGTGACAAGCTTAATCAACATTTTTTACAGGCTGGCCATCAGTTTTTAGCGACTGACGATCCGCATGTATGGATGATGCCTATTAAGAAAAACATGGACGTGAGCACGCGTTTGATGTCTGAGGTGTGGGGCCGAGATACCCGTGCTTACATGCCAGAAGGTGATGATGCGCTTGCTTTGCGCTTGCTCATTAATGAAGCGCAAATGATGCTGTATGAGCATCCGGTGAATGAGGCGCGCGAAGCTGCCGGCTTGTTGCCAGTGAATAGTATTTGGATTTCAGGCGGCGGCGTACTCCCAGAGATCGTTGCAAAATCTAAATTTTCATTCTTTGCCCAAAATCCTTTACTTAAGGGTTTGGCAACCTTAACGAAGGCCAGTCATCATCCTGTGCCTGAAAACTTTGCTGAGCTGCCAAAAGAAAAGCATGTATTGGTTTGGCTGGATGGCGAGTTAAGCAAACAGCATTCAAATATGGAGCGGGATTGGTTTGCGCCGATGATGCGTGCCTTGCGTATGGGCAAATTAAAACGTCTGAGTTTGCGTATTGGTGTTGCTAATTACACTTATCTAGTGACCTTGACGCCTTTGGATTTATGGAAATTCTGGCGCATTAAAAAACCTTTGCTGACCTACTTTTCCGCCATTTCAAAATCATGACCAAAATTATTGCAAGAAACTTCGACGCAGGCGTGGTTGAAGACTTGTCATCGAATGGCATTCCTCAAGCTTTGGCAAGAATTTTAGCGGCGCGCGGCATTGCAAAAGCTTCTCAGCTTGAATCTTCGCTGGTGAATCTCATTTCACCTGAGCAATTGACCAATAACACCCAAATGGCAATTTTGTTGGCAGATGCGATTGCTGCTAACAAATCTTTGCTGGTGATTGGGGATTATGATTGTGATGGTGCAACCGCCACCGCAGTGGCGATTCGAGGTCTGCGTAGCATGGGCGCTCAAGTAGATTATCTAGTCCCTAACCGATTTGAGTACGGCTATGGATTGACGCCAGAGATTGTTGCCTTAGCAGCGACACGTCAGCCAGATATTATTATTACTGTCGATAATGGTATTGCGAGTGTTGAAGGAGTTGCGGTGGCGAATAAGCTTGGAATCCAGGTGCTTGTGACCGATCACCATTTGCCTGCGGATGAGACACCTCAAGCGGCTTGCATTGTTAATCCTAATCAACGTGGCTGCGATTTCCCGAGTAAGAACTTAGCTGGGGTTGGCGTCATTTTCTATGTGATGCTGGCCTTGCGTGCCGAACTCAGAAATCGTGGGGCGTTTGCCTCACAGTCGGAGCCTAACTTGACTGAGCTATTAGATATTGTGGCTTTGGGCACGGTGGCTGACTTAGTGAAGCTTGATGACAATAATCGAATCTTGGTGGATCAAGGTTTGCGCCGCATACGCGCAGGTAAGGGTTGTTTGGCGATTCGTGCCTTACTTAAGCTCGCTGGACGTGATTTATCTCGTGTGACTGCCCAAGACTTGGGTTTTAGTGTTGGGCCAAGATTGAATGCTGCTGGGCGTTTAGATGATATGTCTTTAGGGATTGCCTGCCTGATCAGTGACGATGCTGGTGCAGTCGATGTGATGGCAAAACGCTTGCATGAATTTAATCTGCAGCGCCGTGAGATTGAGGCTGATATGAAGGATGCCGCATCGATTGCGCTGGAAGATGTCGATGTGAGTAATCGGTTTAGTCTGAGTATGTTTG
>JACCDW010283410.1_pt1 | contig 22090 bp, 11 predicted proteins | sample 7449781 | NCBI WGS metagenome assembly JACCDW01 (sample SAMN15323449, study PRJNA562643) | freshwater metagenome | isolation source: river surface water | place: USA:Blue River Watershed | collected 2017-08-18
AAGTTTTGAACGATTATAAACTCGCGTGCATTAGTCGTGAAGCGTCATTACTAGGACGCCGTGAGGTATTAACTGGTAAGGCAAAATTTGGGATTTTTGGTGATGGGAAGGAGATTCCGCAAATCGCTATGTCAAAGGCCTTTCAAAATGGTGACTGGCGTAGTGGTTATTACCGTGATCAAACCTTTATGCTAGCGGCTGGACTTGTGAGTGTTCAGCAATTGTTTTCACAGTTGTATGCAGATACGAATATTGCCAACGAACCGAATAGTGGTGGACGTCAAATGAATGCACACTTTGCAACTCGTTTGATTAACGAAGATGGCTCTTGGAAACCGTTTACTCAACAAAAGAACACAGCTGCTGATGCTTCTCCAACAGCAGGTCAAATGCCTCGTGCCTTAGGACTTGCGTTAGCTTCTAAGTTGTTTAGAGATAATACTGCCTTACATAGCAATACTGCATTAAGCATTAATGGAAACGAAGTTTGCTTTGCTACCATTGGTGACGCATCAACCTCTGAAGGGCATTTCTGGGAGACATTAAATGCTGCCACAGTTATGCGTGTTCCATTAGTTGTGAATGTTTGGGATGATGGTTATGGAATTTCTGTTCCAAAGAAATATCAAACAACCAAAGCAAGCATTAGCGAAGCATTGGCGGGTTTTGAAATTAATGAGGTTGGTGATGGAATTTTAATCTATAAAGTAAAGGGCTGGGATTATCCTGCGTTGATTGAAGCTTATCAAGATGGTGTGGCTCGTGCTCGTAATGAACATCGCCCAGTATTGTTCCATATTGAAGAGGTTACGCAGCCGCAAGGGCATAGTACTTCTGGATCGCATGAACGTTATAAAACCAAAGAACGTTTACAATGGGAAAGTGAGTTTGATGGTATCGTGAAAATGAAAGAATGGATGTTGACGAATGCTTTAGCAAGTGAAGAAGCGTTAAATCAAATAGAAGAAGAAGCGAAGAAAGAGGTTTTAGACGCAAAACAGGCTGCTTGGAATAATTATGCGCAACCTATCAAAACTGAAATGATAGAATTGTTAAATGTATATGCTGCATTTGAACAACATTCTGTTTTAGGGTTTTTTATTCAACAAGAAACAAATTCATTAAAGGCAATTCGCGAACCATTTAGAAAAGATATTTTAAGTAGCGCTCGTAAGGTGATGCGTATGGTAAATGCAAATGGTGTAGCGAACGAATTTGTAATGCTTTCTCAATTCATTGATAATTACAAAAAATCCTCTTCTAAGCTTTACACTACGCATTTGCATAGTGAAACCCCGCAGAATGCATTGATGGTTCCTGAACAGAAGGCAGTGTTTGCAGAAGATGCACAAAGCTTAAATGGCTTTGAAATTTTGAATCAATACTTTGATCAGTTATTTAGTAAAAATCCTTTAGTAGTTGCCTTTGGTGAAGACGTGGGTTATATCGGAGACGTTAACCAAGGTTTTGCAGGCTTGCAAGCGAAACATGGTGTTGAACGTATTTTTGATACAGGTATTCGTGAAGCTACCATTATGGGACAAGCCATAGGATTGTCATTACGTGGTTTACGTCCGATAGCGGAGATTCAATATTTGGATTATTTACTGTATGGTTTACAGCCGTTAAGTGATGATGTGGCTACTTTGCAATATCGTACAGCGGGAGGTCAACGTGCTCCGTTAATTATCAGAACGCGTGGACATCGCCTAGAGGGTATTTGGCATACAGGATCTCCAATGCAAATGATGTTAGGGACTTTACGTGGAATGTACGTTTGTACGCCACGTAACATGACGCAAGCCGCGGGTATGTATAACACACTTTTGAAGAGTGATGAGCCTGGTATCGTAGTTGAGTGTTTGAATGGATATCGTTTGAAAGAAAAGTTACCAAGTAATCTTTCTGAGTTTACAGTTCCATTAGGAAAAATTGAAGTCGTGAATGAAGGCTCTGATATTACTGTGGTAACCTATGGTTCGAGTGTGCGAATTGCTTTAGAAGCTGCTGAACAATTAGCGCAATTCGGTGTTTCAGTAGAGGTTATTGATGTGCAAACATTATTACCTTTTGATTTGAATCATGACATATTGAAATCTTTACAAAAAACAAATCGAGTTCTATTCTTTGACGAAGACGTTCCTGGTGGAGCAACTGCTTATATGATGCAGGAGGTGATAGAAAAACAAGAAGGCTTCTTCTATTTGGATGCACCTGCGCAATGTCTTTCTGCTGCGGCACATAGAAGTGCTTATGGAACGGATGGTGATTATTTTTGTAAACCTTCGGTAGATGATTTAATTGAAAAGGTACAAGAAATGATGTCCTTTTAATTACGTGTAAAGAAACACCCCTAATGGCAAAGAAATTGGCAAATGCGAAAGTGGAGAATCCTATTTCCGAAGTTGAAATCCCTTTCCTGATTGTCGAAGGTGCGCGTGAACATAATCTAAAAAATATTTCAGTTAAAATTCCACGTAACAAACTGGTGGTTATTACCGGTGTGAGTGGAAGTGGAAAGTCTTCTTTGGCTTTTGATACTATATTTGCAGAAGGGCAGCGCAGATATATGGAAAGTTTCTCAGCTTATGCTCGTCAATTTATCGGCGGATTAGAACGTCCGGATGTCGATCAAATTAGTGGCTTAAGTCCGGTGATTGCCATTGAGCAAAAGACAACCAATAAGAATCCTCGTTCAACAGTTGGAACGGTTACAGAGATTTATGATTTCCTTCGTCTTTTATATGCCCGCGCAGGTGAGGCCTATTCGTATGTGACAGGAAAGAAAATGATTCGTTTTACAGAAGAACAAATATTAGAGCACATTCTTTCTAATTATGATGGTAAACGAATCGCTATTTTAACACCTTTAGTGAAAGGTAGAAAAGGGCACTATCGCGAGCTTTTTGAGCAATATCACAAGCAAGGTTATACTAAAATTCGTGTGGATGGAGTGGTAGAGAATATAGTGCCGAAGATGCAAGTGGATCGTTTCAAAATTCACGATATCGAATTGGTAATTGATCGTTTTGAAGTAAGTGAGGAGGATTTAAATCGTCTAAGAGATTCACTTACGCTGGCCCTGAAGTTGGGTAATGGTCAAGTGATGATTTTAGATTGGGATAAAGATCGAACAGAATTAATGAGTAAAACCTTAATGTGTTCGGAGTCGGGAATTTCGTATGATGAGCCTTCTCCAAATACGTTTAGCTTCAACTCTCCATACGGCTCTTGCCCAGATTGTAATGGTTTGGGAGTGCAGTATGAAGTTGCAGAAAATTTAGTTATTCCAGATTTTAATCTTGCCATTGATAACGGCGCAATAGCACCGCTTGGTTCCAATAAAGATTCTTTTCATTTCGCTCAGCTAAACGCACTCGCTAAAAAATACAAATTTAAACTCTCTGATAGTCCCGCTAAATTATCTAAAGATGTATTAGCAAAGATCTTATACGGAACAGGTGAAGAGGCATTAAAGGTTAATTATAGTGGTTGGGCTCAGAACTATGATGGTCCTTTTGAAGGTGTCATACCGATGTTAAAAAGGTACTTTGAAGATACCTCATCCGATCAAGTTCGTGAATGGGCGAAGGAGTATATGGAAATGAGAGAGTGTCCCGCCTGTAATGGAAAACGATTGAAAAAAGAAAGTCTGCATTTCAAAATTGCGAATAGGAATATTAGTGAGTTGGTAGAAATGGATTTGCAGGAATTAATGAATTGGTTTTCGGGCGTAGGTCCAGAATTAAGCAAAAAACAAACGCAGATCGCTTCTGAAATTATTAAAGAATTACAAACCCGATTGCAGTTTTTGTTGGATGTCGGATTGAACTATTTAAGTTTGGGTAGAAGCAGCGGAACGCTCTCTGGAGGGGAATCACAGCGAATTCGTTTAGCTACCCAAATCGGAGCTCAACTTACGGGTATTACTTATATTTTAGATGAACCGAGTATAGGATTACATCAACGTGATAATCAAAAATTAATTCACTCCTTGCGTCAATTAGTGGAAGTGGGGAATTCGGTTTTAGTGGTTGAACATGATGAAGAAATAATGCAAGCCGCCGATTATATAATTGATATCGGACCAGCAGCAGGAGAACATGGAGGAAAAATTATTGCAGAAGGTTCTTATCAGGATATTCTAAATTCTAATTCTTTAACAGCATCCTATTTAAATAAGCGCAAAGAAATTCCGGTTCCGAATCACAGAAGAAAAGGGAATGGTAATTTTTTAGAATTGACTAATTGCTCCGGGAATAACTTGAAGAATGTGAGTGTCAAGATTCCATTAGGCGCTCTAGTGGGGGTTACAGGCGTTTCTGGTTCTGGAAAATCTACCTTAATCAATCAAACCTTATATCCGATTTTAATGCAACATTGCTATCATTCAAAAATGAAGCCGTTGGCATACAAGCAGGTAAAAGGTTTAGAGCATATCGATAAGATTATTGAAATTGATCAAAGTCCGATAGGAAGAAATCCTAGAAGTAATCCTGCGACTTATATTAATGTGTTTAGTGAAATTAGATCCTTGTTTACGCAATTACCAGAATCCAAAATACGAGGTTATAAACCAGGTCGTTTTTCATTTAATGTAAAAGGCGGACGATGTGAAGTATGCGAAGGCGGCGGGCACAAGGTTATCGAAATGAACTTCTTGCCAGATGTCGAGGTTCTTTGCGAAAAGTGCATGGGTAAACGTTTCAACAAAGAAACACTCGAAATACGCTATAAAGGGAAGTCGATAGGAGATGTGTTAGAAATGACCATTGAAGAAGCGACACACTTTTTCGAAGCCTATCCATTGATTTATAAAAAGGTTAAAACCTTACAGCAAGTAGGTTTAGGGTATATCAAATTGGGACAATCCTCAACTACCTTGAGTGGAGGAGAAGCACAACGTGTGAAATTAGCTGCAGAACTTAGTAAGAATGATACGGGCAATACATTTTATATTTTAGATGAACCAACGACAGGCTTGCATTTTGAGGATATTCGAATATTAATGGAGGTTTTGCAAAGCTTAGTGGATAAAGGAAATACGGTATTAATTATCGAACATAATCTAGACGTTATCAAAACAATGGATTATTTGTTGGATATTGGTCCAGAAGGCGGTTCAGGTGGAGGAAAATTGCTTTACTCAGGTACTCCTGAGAAATTAGTGAAGGTAAAGGAATCCCATACAGGAAAGTACCTTGCTAACTATTTGTAAATTTTTCAATTTCATTCCAGCAGAAATGTTAGAAGTTTTCATCCTTTTTTATATTTTTGAGAAGCAACAAAAAACAATACAATGGCAGAAGTAGCATGGCACAAAGGAGTGTTCTATAAGATTGAACAAGAAACTCCTAATACTCGTAGATTTTATATCGAGTTTCCAGAATTAGAAAAATTCGATTTTACTCCTGGTCAATTTGTGACTATGGATTTACCGATTCATGAGAAAAAGAATCTTCGTTGGAGAAGTTATTCTATTGCCTCTAATCCTGACGGAACCAATAAATTAGAATTGGTGATTGTATTGAAAGAGGGTGGTGCAGGCACTACTCACTTGTTCAATGAAATCAAAGAAGGTATGGATGTTCCAATGCGTGGTCCATTAGGTAAGTTTACTTTACATCATCCGTTGGAGCATGACTTATGCTTCATTTGTACTGGAACAGGTATTGCTCCTTTCCGTGCAATGGTGAAAGATATCAAGATGCACGGCAAGCAGCACAAGAATATTTATATGATTTTTGGAACGCGCGTCGAAGGTGATATTTTATATCGTCAAGAGATGGAGCAATTACAAAAAGATATGCCTGGCTTTAACTTTATCCCTGTTTTATCACGTGGTGATGAATCTTGGACTGGAGAGAAAGGATACGTTCATGAGGTGTACGAGCGTTTATTTAGTGATAAGCGTCCTGCTCAGTTCATGATCTGCGGTTGGACAGCTATGATTAATGAAGCTAAAGACCGCCTGATGGCAATGGGATATGAGAAAAAAGACATCCACTACGAATTGTACGGATAATTCGAAAGCAAATAATAAAGTAACCGGAAATTGGGGCGAGGCAATTGCTGCCGAAGAACTAATAAAGAAAGGATATTCGATTTTACATCGAAATTGGAAATGGGGGACTGCCGAAGTTGACATTATTGCTCAACATAAGCAGTTCCTCATTTTTATTGAAGTAAAAACAAGATCCACTGCCAAATATGGATATCCAGAAAGGGCCGTCAATAAGGCCAAACAACAACAGTATATCCGTGTGGCAAAAGGGTATATAGAAAAGGAAAAGTGGAAATTAGACGTCAGATTTGATGTTATTTCGATTATTAAACTAGGTGAGCAAAGGTTTGAATTGGAGCATATTAAGGACGCTTTCTTCCCTTATAGCTAACAATTAGGAATTAAAATCAGGGGATTGCGCTAATAAATCGTACCTTTGTAGCTTATTAATATACAATGACATTATTTTCAGACCTGGGACTTAACCCAGAAATCCTCAAAGCGATTGAGGAATTAGGTTTTACAGAACCTACCCCTGTTCAAGCACAATCAATTCCAGCTATTCTTTCCGACGATAAGGATATTCTTGCATTGGCGCAGACCGGAACCGGGAAAACTGCCGCTTTCGGCTTGCCAATTTTAAATCTGATTGATTTAAGCAAGAAGACTACACAAGCGCTTATTATTTGTCCTACACGTGAATTGTGTTTACAAATCGAAAGAGATTTGAACAAGTTCGCCAAATTTATCCCACAGTTTTCAAGTGTGGCGGTTTATGGTGGTTCAGATATGATGCGTCAGATTAAGTCTTTGCGTAATAAGCCTTCAGTAATTGTGGCAACGCCAGGACGATTGATGGACCTTATGCAAAGAGGTGAAATCAATTTTGGTGCGATTCGTTTTTGCGTATTAGATGAAGCAGATGAAATGCTCAATATGGGCTTTCGTGATGACATCGAGTATATCTTAGGATATACACCTGCAGAAAAACGTACGTTCTTGTTCAGTGCTACCATGCCTGCAAGTGTTCGTCAGATTGCTGAGCGCTTTTTGAAAGACGCTAAAGAAATTTCTGTTGGAAGCAAAAACACGACTAACCAAAACATTACCCACGCATATGCACTAGTGCATGGCAAGGATAAGTTTATGGCTTTACGTCGTATTTTGGATTATCACCAAACAGATTTTTATGGTATTATCTTCTGTACTACTAAACGTGAAACGCAAGACATTGCGGATAAATTAAATAAGGACGGCTATTTGTCGGATTGTTTACACGGTGATTTGAATCAGAATCAACGTGAGCGTGTTATGCAAAAGTTTCGTCAACGTCAGGTAAGAATACTTTTAGCTACCGACGTGGCTGCTCGTGGTATCGACGTTAAAGAATTAACGCACGTTATCCATTTTGATCTTCCAGACGATATTGAAAACTATACACACCGTAGCGGACGTACAGCTCGTGCGGGTAAAACAGGTGTTTCATGGGCTTTAATTTCTGCTCGTGAGGTACACGTAATGCGTCAAATTGAAAGAATGGCAAAGGTTACTTTTGTACTTAAGCCAATTCCAACTTTCTCTGAAGTAGCTACGCATTTGATTGATTCAAAAATCCAACAAATTTTTGCGCATCCTCATATTGAAGAGGCTATCGAAGTTGCTATTAATGCAGCTTTGGCAGATATCACTTTACCAGATTCTGATACCTTAATGCGTCAGATGTTGCATTTCTTATTCTCTGGTAAAACTATTATTGGTGCTGATCGTGAAGATTTGAACCGTGGTAATGAAAAAGGTGGTTCTGGCCAAAATGATCCGAATCGCGTATTGGATGTCGTTGCTGGAACTCGTTTGTTTATCAATCTTGGTAAACGTGACGGATTTACTGCTGCTTCAATGAAGACTTTCGTTATGAGCAATACAGGTATCACACCTGCAATGCTTAAGAATGTAGATATCAAAGGTGTTTATAGCTATTTGACTGTAAAGGATGAAGCGGTTGAACCAATGATGTCAATGCTTCCTGGAAGCACGTTCAATGGTCGTGAGATACGTATGGAGAAGAGTGGTATGGATGCCAAGATGGATGGTGATGATAGCAGCTTTAGCAGCCGTCCTCGCTCCCGTCGTCCTTCAAGCGGAGGTTCTAGCCGTTCTTTCGGTTCTGGTTATTTCGAGAGTGGTGATTTTAAAGGATCACGTTCAGGCGGTGATCGTCCTGAAAGATCAGAAAGAAGAGGTAGTGGCGAACGTAGTGAAAGAAGTGATCGCAGCGGTGAAAGAGGCGAAAGAGCTCCTTTCGAAAGACGTGAAAGATCTGGTGGTAGCAGCTCAAGCTCTCGCGGAGGAAGTTCTCGTCCTGGTAGTTCTAGTCGTGGCGGCGATAGCAAATTCGGAGGCGCTTCTAGATCAAGTGGAGATCGCGACTCTCGCGGTGGATCAGGTTCATCATACAGAGGTGGTCCAAAGAAAGACGGAGCACGCTCTAGTGCAGGATCTTCTAGCTATAAAGGCAAAAAAGACGGTCCTAAAAAACGTTATTAATTTATAAAATGCTTTTAGGTTAAGGTGTTAAGGAGAATCTAATCTTAACACCTGCCTTTACAGCAGTAATCGGGAAGCTGGCACTAGTCGCTGGTATAGTTCTACGATAATCATAGAAAATTCTAATATTCAGTTTGTTGTTCACCACATAGTCGATATAGGGTGCAATGCCTATTGATTTCATACCTCGAGTAGGGGTATTCAAATTCTGATCCAACTTATAATTCATCGTTAGATCATTTCTATAAGTAAGGTCGAGACGGAAAGTTAAGTCATTGTCTAACTTTACTGGCTTACCTTGATACTTAACAGGTAGCGAAGTTCCCTTACGCTTATATCCTCCGCCAAAAGTAAATTCTTGTGTACGCGCTTCTGACAATTGGTAATCGACAAAAGACATATTTAAATTGCGACTAAACTTAATGTCAAGTTTGGTAGTAATGTTGTTTTTCCACGTGATGTCAATACCGATTAATGGCGCTAATTGCTCCGTTATACTAATCGATGGTACATTATAATAATTGACGAAGTTTTGACCAACCGTATCAATGAATATTGGCCAAATGGAGCCGGCATTATCTAAAGCTAAAAGGAAATCAGGCGCGGTAGTAAAACTACCAATATTGAACGTAGAATTGTACGTATGATTAATCGTAGCAGAAGTAATCACTTTTTTAATCCCTGGTAGTTTAGTCAAGCCATTATAGTTAATTCTCCAATTTGGTTTTGGAAGAATATTGAATAACTGATCGATGGTTAGGTTAGCCATTTGCGGACTCGTATAAGTAGCCAAGAATGCAGGGATTAGTACACTTTGTGAGTATGGCCCATAACCTTTATAATATTCATTATGCCCAGGGAAAGTGTCTTGACTATATGGGTTTGCCAATCCTAACTCTTTTGAAATGAACTTACGTTTCCTTTCGAATTCTTTAAATAAAGGAGAAACATTGTCTGCATCCGGTTGAATAAAGAAGGTATTCAATCCAAAGAAAGACACAGAGAAGGAACCGTTAATCATTTTACTTTGTACATCAAAATAACCTGGATTATTATTGGTGGCAGCTTGATACTTATAATTCTCACTCAAGTTTTTCGACGAATTACGCATGAAGGTTAAATCAATCTTAAAGTCGGTCATCGGCTCTAGACTTGCCGTAACGTTTAATGTCTTGGTAAGTCGCTGGGTAAATGGTGTATTTTGTAAAAAGTCTTTTGAAAGGATATCATATCCACCATACATATTCATAATGGAAGGCGAAGGCTGAAGTCCCCCAATGAAATCATAGCCTGGATAGCGCATAAATGTATCTAAGCCTAGATATCTTGAACGCGGGAAATAGCCAGGAAGTTGTGTGCCTGCGTCTTCAGAATAATTGATAGAAGCTCTTTTTAAAGACATCATTGGCTTTAATATCACATACAAAAGAGGGTTTAAAGGCTTTTCTTTTTGGACTTTTAAAACCTTCGCTTTTTTCTTTTTCTTCTTTTTAAATGCCACCTTTTTGGTACTATTCTTCGCTGTATCTTTCTTACTTAATACGTCATAACTGTATTGGTCCATGACGTCTATTAATTGGTATTGACTCGCATCAAAATTATTTATGTCTACATATTCAATTTCATCTTCTTCAGATATTTCGATATCCTCATCGAGACTATAAAATTCTTGATAGAATTTGGAATCTACTTTAGCAGGTAGCTGTTTCATCACTTTGTTCACAGTGTTGGCAGGAGCTCCTTCTTTTTTTGTTGAATTTCCGCCGTTTGTAGAGTTCTTATTATTCGTTCCGTTCTTTTTCTCTATTGCTTGTTGAATTAATGTTTTACTGTTATAGCGTTTTAAAAGTCTTGATTTATTATATAAATTATTAAAGTTAAAATCTCCATTAATTTGTTTGTTCTGGTTGTTCTGAATGGTGTTTCCAAGATTTTCCATTGTTAATGGTGCGGTCAACCAAGTATACCCTGCAGAATAGGTTGCGCGACTATTGATCCAATCCGTTAGTGGGAATTTTGAGAACGGTAGTGTATAGTTTACCGTTAAATCATGATGATAATCGGTAGTTCTTTTTAATTGCTTAATACGTGTAATAATCGTATCACGTTTTTCTTTGGTATCAATTCTTCCAAATGGTTCATCAATTCTAGAATTATTGATAGCATTAAAATCAATGGATATGCTACGCGCTAAATCGTATTTAATACCATAAGTACGCGTCATTCTAAAGTACTTATTAAAGGTTGGTGCGATAGCGACTTCGTCTGGACTTATCTTTCGCAAGTTAGCCTCGCCAAATTGACGATCTAAATCAGCCTTTAAGGATACATTAGTAGGTAGTAAATTGAAGTTAAAATCCTTAACTAAGTTTATGTATTTAGTTTTCCAAGGTATCCATTTAAACGGAGTGATGAACTTTGGCTTGATGGCATAATTGTAGCCGATTCCTGCTCTATACTTTTTTAAATCATCTCCTTGATAAGTAGGGTTTCTTTTAAATGTTTCAGTAAAGCTGTATGACACATTGAAGTTTTCAATGTTGGTTGGTAGATTCAACTGACCAAGTTTTGTCTTCTTAGGCCTATTTATTTTTACGTTGGTAAGGTTGTAACTAAATATACTTGTATAGTCTTGAGCCGTCTTTTTGATGGAGTCTGCATAGTCTTTACCTCTCAAGGCTTTTGCTTGGGTTAATTCATCTTTAAGTTTTACGTCTAATTGAAACGGATCAAATTTGGGATTGCTTATTTGTTCAGAATAACTTGCATAGAAAGGTAATTTGATACCCCAATTTTCAGGTAATAATTTACCAAGCTCTAAATTTGTCGAAGCATTATATTGGAAGAAATTATCTCTAAAGCGATCTGCTAATTTTTGCTCTAGGGAACCATATCCAATCGTATGCATATTTCCTGTTACGTTTATATTTCCTAGATCAGCCAAACGTACATCGGCTCGAACTAAGGCAGCGTAACCACCTTGCTCATCAAAACCGTCAAGTCTTAATTCATTAAACCATACTTCGGCACATTTTGCTTGTGCATCGTCATCCGAATAAATGGTAGAGCCTCTCTTCGGATTTCTTACACCTAACATTACTGTTCTTGTTAATCCTAAATTCGGATTACCAACGATTGTCAAAATGGAGCCATCTTTATACTTGATTCGGTAAGGAGCATTTATTGCTTTACCAGAAGCATTTCTTTGTTGTTTAATGGAGGATAAGGAATCTAGCTCAAGTAAGATATCATTTTGTTCAGGCCAAACATTCAAATCAGCTGTAGCACCTGCATCTGTGATTTTTAAAGGAATGGAAAGCTCATAATAGTTTTCACTAAAATCGGCACCTAATCGAATGAATCCATAAACATCATGGTTATTTAAAGGCTTTTCTCCAGGCTTAGATTCAGCGTGTACGAATAATTTGATGCGTTTGAAATTACGCATATCCAAATTAATGTTCTTATACACTGCACGTGCATCACCATCCAAGAGATTACATACTTGCAATGCCATTGATTGTTCATTTTCTCTAACATTGGTTTGAGAAGTGAGTTTTAAAGTTCTTTGAATTCCCGGAGGTAATACATAACCTACAGGTTGTTTCGTAGCATTTTCTTCTAAGTTTACTGACGTTACATTGAAATAAGTATTTCCATCATGATCGGTAGAAATGATTTCACCTGGAGAATTAAGAGAGAAAATATAGCGTCTCCATTGATTTCGTACCAATTCTAATTTTGCGAATCGTAAGGTTAACGAATCCGAGAATCCATTCAAATACATTCTTATGAATCGAATAGATTTGAAGTCGGAAATCATACCTACTTTCTTTTCATAATTCGTAATTGGGATTTTGAATTGGTAATATTTAACAGAGGCAGTAGTACCATTCTTTAATTTAACGTTGGCGATTTTGATATCATTTACAAAATTACTTCCTACTTGCATGTCAGGAGTTAAGTGAATTCTATACTGAAAATAGTCCTCCGTTTCACTTAATGAATTATCCCGATTTATATCTTCAGTTTCAGGGGTCGGAGTTGCCGCAGTAGAGTAGGTTTCAGGAGATTGTTTGTCAGTAGGAGAGTTGCCTTGCGGATTATTGAACTTTCTATAACGCTCGACAATTGGTTTCTTTTCATTATCATAATCAGAGCCTCTATAATAATGATAATCGTCATTAGAAGGATCGGCTTCGGCAGCAACTTTCGCTTTACTACCTGCAGGAAAGGAATTGATATACGATTGATAAAATACTCTTTCGGAGTCGTTGTTCATTCCATCATAACCAACGTCTTGCAAGAGTCTTACTTCATCTGAATTGTCAAACGTATTCGTAATTGGCTGTTGATTCGTAGGAACATAACCCCAGATTGTTTTTTGTTTCGCTGCCTTATCATCCGCACTTCTAGGCATACCGTTTTCATAATACTTTCTTGAATCTTTTAGTATGTCTTCACTTACTGTACCTAAGTTGAAATATAAATCACCTGAATTCGCACTAGGTGTTCCTCCTTCTGAATAAGGATCCATCACCCAAAATTGGATGAACTCAATATTTGAGGCTTCGAAATCTGAATAGTCGATGCTACGCATAATTCCACCCCAACGTTTTGCAGGATTCTTTAAAGAACCATCCGCATTCATTCCTGTGATATCATAATTATAAGGACCTCTTTGCTTCGGATTAAAATATAAATCGAGTGTGGTTAAGGTGAGTGGTGTTCCTGGTTCTAATTCTTTATTAGGGAAAATTTCTTTTTGCTCAATTTCGCGTACAAACAAATTAGACTGTTCATCATTGCTCGTTAAATTCGCTGCTATACCAGAACTACGTGTAAAATAGGGATCGATATTATACCAAGATAATTTACCTCTATTATATCCATAATCCAATGAATTTAATTTGGATTCAGGAAACAACTCCGTACCTGTCGATCCCCGGCTCGCGTCACGTGGTGTAGAGGCTAGTACCCAGCTGTTGCTTGGGAATTTAATATCATAATTACTTTGCGCACCTTCGAAGTCATCAATATATACTTGTCCTTCTTTGCCAATCGCAGGGGAGTGACCAGGATTAAGCTTTGCAAATTCTGCCGTTAAGGTAATATTCGATTTTGCCTTCGTATTATAGAAAGGCAATTTATCTAAGAATTGTGTTATTTGTTTATTGTCCTTATTGAAATGGAAATCGGTTCCTATGATTCCATTACTAATTGGATCATCACCCACTAAAACTTTCTGTGTAAAAGGCCTTTCATTCAAATGCAACCAAGTTGCACCCCAACTCATATTCGGATTGATATAATAATCAAAGCGACTGCCTAAAAGAGTACGAACCTGACCCAGTCCCATAAACGCACTATTCTCAAATTTGATTTTAATTGGCTGTCCTGAGTTTAAAATTCCTTCATTGATAATTTTAACGCGACCTAAATTGTAGTCTACGGAATAGTCAACGTTTTCTCTTAGTTCTTGTCCGCCAGAAATTACTTTAACGGAGCCGGTTGGTAAGTTGAAAGCTCCGAGATAAATTTCAGAGGCTGAGGATGATTTATAAGTTCCTTTTATGTTAAATCGATTTTTTTCTGGGAATTGCTGTGCTTCCGCTTTCGTTTTATCGTATAATTCTTGATAAACAAATTGATTGGCAATGTACTGATCGTCTTGTGTGTTTTGAAATTTTGCACGTAAATCATTACCGAATGGTTCTACAACAGGGAAGATTAATCGCCCTGTTTGTGGGATAATCGTCACATTTTGCACGAAGTCAAAAATACCATCTGGAACGGGATCGTTATTATTGTTGAGTCGATCTAAATTCAGTAGACGCAGTAATGGAATCCCTTGGACACTTCCTTGATTTAAAAAACGTTTTTCACCGGAACCTGCAATAATGTAAGTTACATCCAATTTGAAATCAGTTGGACTAATTTGATAGGCACCTAATGAATAAATGTTTTTCATCATCAAGTCCCACATTGGAATAGAAGTGTTTTGAGCTTGACCTTTTAAAAGTTTTAGGAATAAAACATTTTGTGAAATACTAGTAATTGCAGTAGAATCTCCATTGGTATTCACTGTTGGCATATCCTGCGAGAATTCACCCACTTTATACGTTTTACCGTTATAGGTGTATTCGTAAGAAACGGCTAGGATATCACTTGGATTTAAGGTGGTTTGTAAGGAGATAAAACCTAGTTGCGGATATAAGGTATATTCCGTAGTTGAAAGTTTTTTAGCATACGTTTTCATGTATACTAATTCTTTTTTTTCTGAGGCATCGAAGAAACCTGAAGCGGTAACTGCACTAACTACCGTATTTGTATTTCTACAGAGTGGGTTATTCTTCAATTTCCCATACAGTCGATTAATACCGTTTCTTGGTAAAGAATCTCCTGCTAATGGTATCTTCAACGAGTTTTGATAAGGGACTCCTTCTCCTAAGTCCATACACGCCACGATATCTCGGACGTTTTCTGTAACGCCTGATTTATTGGTTACCCAAACTTCAATTCTTGTGATATTAATACCTGATTGAACAATTGGCAATTTAGATAACCAACGATTATAATGGTCTCTAAAAAACTGACTTAAGAAGAAGTGCTTATTGTCTTCGTACTGATCAGCTTGTATACTGTAATTTTGTGTTTGTGCACCTCCTTGAATATTGATTTCTTCGGATTTTGATTTTTGTTGTGAAGCGATGGTGGTAACACTTAATCGACCAAACTTCCATCCAGTCTTGAATCCCCACAGGGTCTGACTACCTGTAATTAAGGAGTTGTTCAACGGTAAGCTTACGTTACCAGCCTCTACCTTTTGTAAAATTTCATCTTCCTTACCTGTATAGTCAAGCTTCACCTGATTTTCAAAATCAAAGTTTGCTTGGGTATTATAATTCGTTACGAATTTTAGTTTATCACCAATCTTGCCAATTACATTTAGGTTGATGTTCATATCGAAATCAAAACCACCTTGCTTTTTGGCTGCTTCAATTAATGTAGGATTTTCTACTCTTTGTCTGTTCAATCCAAAAGTCATCTCGATATTCCCTGAAGGTCTGATATCTACCTGACTGCCACCAAAGAATCGATCAAACAATTGACCGCCTACATACATCTTCGGTACAGCATTCTTGTTTTCAATTAAGGTGCCAGTACTATTTTTCGTATGCCAATAGTCGCGTTGCGATTCTGAGGATTGATATTTGATGAATTCTTGAAAACTCATGTACATTGGCGGACGATAAGGGATATCACCCATCATTTCTGTTACCACATACATGTTTGTTTTTGGATCGTATTCTACCTTCTTGGTAATATTCGAAGGCGTGTTTAAGTCGATGCCTGGCGTATTCGGACCATTGACAAAGCTCCCTTCTTGATCTTGAATGGGAAAGGGGAGTGTATCGTTTTCAGCTTGACTAGCTGTGGAATGATTTGAATTAGAATAATAGGATAAAATAGAAAGGCCATTGCGACGAGCAAAGCTGTCGCTGATAGCTAAAAAGAATAATACAATAGCTAATACGACGCCGATGCGTGTAATGCTTGTCTTATTCTGTTTAACAGAAAATAATTTACCAATCTTTTTTTGTTTCATTCCTGCTTCTTACCTCAAAATTATTTTAAGGAACTACAATGCTTGAAGAGCTGCTTTGATAATAGCTTCCACTGAATCGAGATCAGGTGCTTTCGTAAGCACTTTGTTGATCGCATTTTCAGATTGCTGTTTAGCAAACCCTAAGGCCACTAATGCCGACAATGCTTCTTGCTTATGACTTCCGACTCCGCCAGGTGCTGCCCACGCTAAGTTGGACGCATCTGTAACTTTTAACATCTTGTCTTTTAATTCTAAGACAATACGTTTAGCCGTTTTCGGACCGATACCTTTTACTTTTTCTAAAAGGTCGGCTCTTTCATGTGCAATGGCCTGTTGAACATCTTCAGGTGCCATAGAGGACAATACCATTCTTGCTGTCGAAGGACCTACACCAGAAATACTTATGAGATATAAGAAAATTTGGCGCTCTAGTTCATCTGCGAAGCCATACATGGTATGTGCATCTTCTTGAATGTGTAGATGGGTAAAAATTTTACAAGCAGTGCTGTTTTGAAGCTTTGAATAAGTGTTTAAACTTATGTGTACCTGATAGCCAACCCCATTAACTTCAATTATAAAGTAAGTAGGGCATTTGTGCTGGATAGTTCCGTTCAAATATGCAATCATGGTCGCTTATCCAAAGTTATTTGACCAAAAATAAAGAAAATTTTAACAATTACAAAGTTTTCCCCTCCTCAAAATACCCCAAATAAACCCAGTCTCCCCAAACATTTTTACATGAATAATGCGGCATTTGAATAGCTTCTTGCAAATATTCCTTAATCGGGTAAAAGTTGATATGCATATCCAAAGTATAGTAGTAATACTTCTGACAAGGAGTAACAATGAAAAGTCCTTTTTTAGCTACGCGTTTAAGCTCTGAAACCGCCAATGGAACATTTTTTAGATGTTCAATAGTATGATGACAAGTAACGTAGTCGAAAGACTTATCAGCAAATGGAAGTTTTTCAATATTTCCACGCGTATAATCAACGTTTGCTACATTGATTCCGTCATGTACATCACAGCCCATTAAACTTAAATTCGGACGGTGTTTCTTTACCTCTGCTAACCAATGTCCTCGTCCACAACCTACGTCTAATAGGCTAAGGCCGTTTTCAGTAGGCAACTTGCTAATCATTAAATCAATACTTTGTTGATTCATGTCTGTTGGACGATCTGTCGCCAAACAATCTAGTTCACGATAAGCTTGTTCGTATTCAGCCTCCGTCATCGTATATACTTTGGATTTAAAATCCATATATAATTTTACTTTCTTTCCTTTATACCAAATGTAAAAGAAAGGGTACATAAACCATCTCGCATCTCGAATTACTGGAGGGATACATTCATCTAAAATGAAACGTATACTGTTCGTTATATTTCTATTCATAATTTTATTCTTTCCAATCAGCTATAAAAACATTAGTGTCTCGACCGCCACCATTGTGACGATTGGAGCAAAATACGATTTTCTTTCCATCCGGCGAAAACATTGGGAACGCATCGAAGCCACCATCATGTGAAATTTTTTCTAACCCAGTCCCGTCTAAATTGATTAAATATAGATTGAAAGGGAATCCACGAGGACTTTGATGATTAGAAGAGAAAATAATTTTTTTGCCAGAAGGGTGGAATGCTGGTGCCCAATTTGCTTGGCCTAAATTTGTTACCTGACGAACATTTGTGCCGTCTGCGTTAGCAATATAAACTTCCATTTGTGTTGGTGCGACCATATCTGCCGCAAGCAAGTCTTTGTATTCTTTTATGTCTGCTTCTGTTTTCGGACGGGAGGCTCTCCATACAATCATTTTGCCATCCGGAGAAAAATTTGCCCCACCATCATAGCCCAATGTATTCGTTATTTGCTTTAGGTTCTTGCCATCAATATCCATGGTATATAAATCAATATCACCATTTCGAGTAGAGGTGAAAATGATTGTTTTGCCATCAGGTGATAAAGTAGCTTCGGCATCGTAACCAGGTGTATTGGTAAGTCTTTGGCGAACATTTCCTTTCAAGTCTGCAGTAAAGATATCGTAGGAAGGATAGAGCGGCCACACATATTTTTTTATTTTTTGACGATCAGGAACAGGTGGGCAAGTATCCATTTTATCGTGTGTACTTGCATAGATTATGGTCGTGTCGCCAGGCATAAAGAAAGAACAAGTGGTTCTGCCTTTTCCGCTACTTAATGGATGCAATTGCCCATCCTTTAAATTCATCCAAAAAATCTTATCGCAGTCAAAGCCTGCTTTGGGATTGGTAATCTGTAGGGTAAGCATTTGGTTGTTGAAGCTGAAATAGGCTTCTGCATTGTCTCCTCCGAACGTTAATTGCTTAACGTTGCTAAGATGCTTTTCTTCATAAAACTGTAAGGAGTCGGATGACTTTTGATCAGGCAAAGCAGTGATGAAGGCTGAGTGACTCACTAAACTTACCACGCAGATCAGTAATAGCAAAACTGAAGGGAGAATCTTTTTCATTGTTCAAAGTTAGAAAACCCTGCATAAATATTATTGAACAATGGACAAGAATATATACAAATTGAATAGGCACGTGGAGAACAAAGGATTTAAGCTTTTGTAAACTGAATGTAAATTGTAACTTTGTTTATTAAATTTTTGAATCTCATGAAAGTGCATAATTTCAACGCAGGTCCGGCAATCCTTCCTCAAGAAGCCGTTCAAGAAGCTGCAAAAGCCGTTTTAGATTTCAATAATAGCGGAATGGGGATTTTGGAAATCAGCCACCGTAGTAAAGATTTTATCGCGGTAATGGATGAGGCAAGTGCTTTGATTAAGGAGCTTTGCGGTTTGAGTGATGAATATAAAGTGTTGTTTTTACAAGGTGGAGCAAGTACACAATTTATGATGTTGCCTTATAACTGTCTTCCTCAAGATGGTACAGCCGTTTATTCAGATACAGGAACTTGGGCTAACAAGGCTATCAAAGAAGCAAAATTATTCGGTAATGTAAATGTAATTGCAAGTAGCAAGGATTCTAATTATTCTTTTATTCCTAAAGGATATGAAGTTCCTAAGGATGCTGCCTATTTCCATCTTACCACTAATAATACTATTTACGGTACGCAATACCAGGATATTCCTTCCGCTTCCATTCCGATGGTAGCTGATATGAGTAGTGATTTCTTAAGTCGTCGACGTGACTTCAGTCAGTTTGATATGATTTACGCAGGTGCTCAAAAGAATGTTGGTCCTGCAGGTTCTACGATTGTTATGATCAAGGAAAGTATGTTGGGTAAAGTAAATCGTACTATTCCAACGATGATAGATTATCGTACGCATATTAAAGATGGTTCTATGTTTAATACGCCTCCGGTATTTTCAATTTATGTAGCTATGTTGACTTTGCGTTGGATTAAGAAAACAGGATTAGAAAATATTGAAAAGACAAATCTTGAAAAAGCAACGATGCTTTACAATGAGATTGATAGAAATTCAATGTTCAAAGGAACCACTGCTGTTGAAGACCGTAGTTGGATGAACGTTAATTTCGTAATGAATAATCCTGAATTAGAAGAAGAGTTCAAGAAATATGCAAAAGAGTTGAATATGATCGGTATCGCAGGACATCGTTCTGTGGGTGGTTTCCGCGCTTCTTTATATAATGCGTTGAGTATCGATAGCGTAAAGGCTTTGGTGGAAGCAATGCAAGAATTCGAAAGAAGAAAAGGATAATTGTTTCCTTCTCAACATAAAAAAAGCCTTTCATTCGAAAGGCTTTTTTATTTTATTTGCTTGTCCAGCTTCTTACGCCAGCTTCGGTAAATTCATAGCGTCGGATGTCGCCACCAAATTCTTTTAAAGCTTCAATGACCTTATATCTGGAATTATTAGGACAATAGAAAATCATAAATCCGCCCCCACCAGCTCCACTTATTTTTCCGCCATTTGCTCCGGCCTTTAAAGCCGCTTCATAAATTTCATCTATGAGTGGATTTGTGATGGATGCTGCCATTTGTTTTTTGTTTTGCCAGCCATAATCGAGAATTTCTCCGATTTCTTTCAAGCTTCCTTGTAATAAGGCTTCTTTCATTCGGATGGCCTGTGCTTTCAAATTGTGCATCGCATCAATTGAGCTCACTGATTTAGCAACGACGTTTTGTTGTTGCGCCTCAATAATTGCTGCCGATAGGCGAGAGGTACCAGTATAGTAAAGGACTAAGTTGTTTTGTAATTCATCAATGATACTTGCCTTAATACGAAGCGGGTTTACAATTACCTTTTCTTCAGCATAGAATTCCATGAAATTAAAACCACCAAAAGTTGCAGCATATTGATCTTGGCGTCCACCAGCCATTTTTAATTGTTTTCGTTCAATATCAAAGGCAATTTTAGCGATATCATATTCACCCCAAGGTAAGTTGAGCCATTCTTTGAAAGCGCCTAGAATAGCCACAACCAAAGTCGAACTGGTTCCCAATCCACTACCTGCCGGAGCATCCACAAAGGTTGTTAAGTGGCAAGAAAGGGGAGTGTCATGAGTACTTTGAATGAACTGAAAAACGCCCTTTAGGAGGTCTAAATGTCCGTCAATAGCTATTTCTTTTGCAGAGCTATAGCTTGCTTTCTCTTTTCGATCGATACTTTCGAATATAACTTCTCCGGTACTGAGTGGTTCTATGGTAGCATAAGCATATAGATTGATGGTAGCGTTCAATATCGCTCCACCATACTCATCTGCATACGGGCTGACATCAGTTCCACCGCCTGCTAAACCAATTCTTAAAGGTGCTTTACAACGAATCATGAAGCTAAGATAAAAAACGGCGCTGATTAATTCTAAAGCCACTGACGAATATCATAACGCAAGGCGGAATTGTTTGCTTATCTTTGTGGAAAGCTAACTTGTAATTGGCCATGAAATCTTTACACAATCGCGTTTCTGCTGAAGTGCTGAAACAACGCTTAATGGAGGAAACAGAACCTCGCACTACCATTTCTTTTTACCGTTATTTTCCAATTTCTGATCCGGAAGTTTTTCGCAATCAATTTTATTTAGGATTGAATGCGCTTAACGTTTTTGGTCGAATTTACGTAGCTAACGAAGGTATCAATGCACAGATTTCGGTTCCAAGTTCAAACCTAGAGGCATTAAAAACGTATCTCGACTCTGTAAAAGGATTAGAGAATTTACGTTTAAATATCGCTGTTGACGATGATGGTAAATCGTTCTTCGTGCTTAAAGTAAAAGTGCGTTCAAAAATTGTTGCTGACGGTATTGAGGATCCTACCTTTAGTATGGAAAATAAGGGACGATACCTAAAAGTGGCAGAGTATAATGAATTGGCAAAAAGGGAAGATGTGATTATTGTGGATATGCGTAATCACTATGAATACGAGGTTGGTCATTTTAAAAATGCCATAGAAGTGCCAAGTGATACTTTTAGGGAGCAATTGCCAATGGCAGCGGATATGTTGAAGGATAAAAAGGATGCTCCGATTATAATGTATTGTACAGGAGGTATTCGTTGTGAAAAGGCTACTGCATACATGTTACATCAAGGATTCAAAGATGTGTATCATGTCGAAGGTGGGATTATTGAATATGCCAATCAGGCGAGAAAACAAGGATTAGAGAATCAATTTATAGGTAAGAATTTTGTGTTCGACGAGCGCCTTGGTGAAAGGATTACGGAGGATATTATTGCCAATTGTCACCAATGTGGAAAGCCTGCAGACACGCATACCAATTGCAAGAATACCGCTTGCCATTTGTTATTCATTCAATGTGACGATTGTGCTAAAAAATATAATGGTTGTTGTTCAGAAGAATGCACCAATATTTTAACATTGCCAGAAGAAGAGCAAGCTAAATTGCGTAAGGGAATAGATAAAGGGGCCATGATTTTTAACAAAAGCAAACAACGCCTTAGACCAATTTTGGGGGAGCGTAAGTAATCCTTAGTC
>JACCDW010776818.1_pt1 | contig 22085 bp, 16 predicted proteins | sample 7449781 | NCBI WGS metagenome assembly JACCDW01 (sample SAMN15323449, study PRJNA562643) | freshwater metagenome | isolation source: river surface water | place: USA:Blue River Watershed | collected 2017-08-18
AAAGATCCGTTGAATCCGGTGGACACCGACAAAGATGGCAAGCCTGATTACTTGGATACGGACTCCGATAATGATGGTATTCCGGATGCTGTTGAGGCAGGCAAAGACCCAGCCATTCCGGTGGATACGGACGGAGATGGTAAGCCAGATTACTTGGATACCGACTCGGATAATGATGGCATATCAGATACCGTGGAGGCAGGGAAAGATCCATCGAAACCAGTCGATACGGATGGTGACGGGAAACCGGATTATATAGATTTGGACTCCGATAATGACGGCATTCCAGATGCCGTGGAGGCTGGGCCAAATCCGAATAAACCGATCGATACCGATGGGGATGGCAAGCCGGATTATCAAGATACGGACTCCGATAATGATGGCATTCCAGACGCGGTTGAGGCAGGTAAAGATCCAGCCAAACCAGTGGACACAGACGGTGATGGATTGCCGGATTACCGTGATTTGGATTCCGATAATGATGGATATAGTGATGCGTATGAGGCGGGTCCAGATAAGAATAATCCAGTGGATACCGACAAAGATGGCAAGCCAGATTATCAAGATATTGATTCGGATGGTGATGGCATTGAGGACAAGTTGGAGGATGACGTGAATTACGGTGCGCTTCCTGATTGCGATAAAGATGGTATTGAAAACCGCTTGGATACGGATGATTGCGCCGACTTTGCGCCGCAAGGGATTTCGCCAAACGGGGATAGCTTGAATGACGTCTTGATCATACCGGGTATCCTGCGGCGTCAGCCAAACAGATTGACCATCTTTAACCGGTGGGGTAACATTGTTTATGAAACAGAAAACTACAAAAACGATTGGGGCGGAAAAACCGACCGTGCGTTTAGTCTTTTGGAAGATGACCAGTTGTTGCCTGATGGAACATATTATTACGTGATTGATTACCGTGGCAAATGGCCAGATATTGGGCAGTATGTGTATATCAATCGGTTAGCAAAATAAGTAATCAGTGGTCAGTAGCCAGTGGTCAGTAGCCTGTAATTAGTATTTAGATCTCACTGACGACTGGATACTGATAACTGACTACTATTAAATTTATTTAAATGAAAAACATTACCCAAATCGCCTTAGGCATACTTTTTTTGCTGATTTGTTCAGTGGAAATTGCGCATGCCCAAATAGAGCCGCAGTACAATTTGTATCGCTTAAATCCGCAGGTGTATAATCCGATGACGGCGGGAAGTCGGGGAGATACGAGCGAAGTGTTTGTGATGTATCGCCAGCAGTGGTTGGGGATTCAGGGTGCGCCCCAAACATTTTTCTTTAATGGAAATTTCAAATGGAAGGAGCGTCGCGGGATTGGAGTCAATGCGATGTTGGACCAATTAGGCCCCGTCAAAATGACGACCTTTTCGGGAGATTTTGCGTACCATACGCGCTTGACTGAAAAGTGGATTTTATCCGGGGGTATCCGTTTGGGATTGGCGAATGTGGCGTTGAATTTTACAGGTTTGGCCTTAACAAATCAGGGGGATCCGTTATTTAATGCGGATCGGTCCACGGGCCTGAAATTCAATACGGGCTGGGGCGTTAAGATCAGTAAGCAGGATGGATTTTTTGTGAGTTTTGCGATGCCAAGGATCATTAAGTATGATTTTGGTGAGCTTTCGGGAGGCTATAAAGATGCGACTTACATGTATACCATGGTGGGAACGAAGCTTGAACTAAGCGATGATCTAACCTTATATCCGAATGCCATGGCACGCCTTGCGACCGACGTACCATTAAGCTGGGATGTCCAATTAATGGCTAATCTTCGCGGAAAGTTAGATGCGGGATTGAATTACCGACACCAAGAAAGTATTGGTATTCGGCTGGGCATACAGGCGAGTAAGAAGTTTTATTTGGGCTATGTGTATGAAATGCCAACGGGCGTAGTGTCTAAAATTAGCAACCAAACGCACGAATTTGCCTTACGTTTTTTCATCTTGAAAGACAAATCGCAGCGCACGACACAGCGCGATATCGACCCACAACGCGGCCCGCGCCAAGCACCTAAAGTTCAATCGACCCTAAAGGAGATTCAACCGAGGTAGTAGAGACGCGACACTTCGCGTCTTTTTTCTTTGGCAAACCTGTCAGGATTGCCAAAGTTTGAGGCGTTTTCGCGCCGATTTTTTAGTCTTGTGTAACGTTCAAAATCTAATAGGTTCTCCGGACTGACGACTGACGACTAGTGACATTAGTTGCGAGGTATCGCGTCTCTACAAAGTCCTTCGGACTAATTCCCTTCGGACTAACGACTAGTGACTAGCGACTGATAACTGCTTTAATCACCCCCATTTCCGGCAAGTGTATTTTTGGAAATACCTCATCCACTTCTGCCCACGCCACGTGGTGGCTGATGAAATCTTGGGCATTAATCTGCTTATTTCGTAATAAATCCATCACATATAAAAAGTCTTCGCGCGTGGCGTTGCGGCTGCTCATGAGTGTGGCTTCACGCTTGTGAAACTCGGGGTGGATGAAGGAAATGGCCTCTTTTTGAAGACCAATGAGGATATATTGACCGCCATGGGCAATTTTGGCAAAACCAGATTCGATGGCTGCCCGATTTCCAGTAGCGTCGATGACGGTGTGATAGCTCGTTTGGGAGGCTGCCGGCACACCTAATGTCTCCGTGCAAAATGCCAAACGTGCCGCATTCGGTTCTGCTACTTCGACCTGCGTCCCTTGAATTTTTGATAGTAATATGGTAAACAAACCGATGGGTCCGGCACCCATGACAAGCACTTTTTCTCCTGCTTGAATTTTTCCGCGACGCAGTCCATGGGCCGCAATCGACAAGGGTTCCACCAAGGCTAGTTCATCAGCCGAAAGCCCATGTCCAGGTAAAATAAATCGGTCCTCCACGGAAATATATTCCCGCATGCCGCCATCAATGTGCACGCCAAAAACCTGGATATTTTCGCAACAATTCGGCTTGGCTTGTTGGCACGCATCGCAAGTTTCGCAATTAAAGTAAGGAATAATCGTCACCAATTCCCCTGCCACGAAGCTCTCCGATTCAACCACCTCGAGCGCTAATTCATGACCTAAAATTCGGGGATATTGAAAGAAGGGCTGGTTCCCAGCAAACGCATGTATGTCGGTGCCACAAATTCCAATCGCACGAACGCGCAACAGCGAATATCCCGCTGGACGATAAGGTATTTCTGTTTCTTGTAATTCAAAATTTCCCGGCTGGGTGCAGGTCCAAGTTTGCATCAGGATTAAATCGGTTTAGGTTTCTGAAATTAGCAATTTTAATTAAATTAGCCTTCAATAATTCTAAACCTCATGAAAATCAAGTCTTTATTCCTTGGCCTCTGCTTAATATCCAGCGGCCTTTTTGCTCAGAAAACCTATCAAAACAATTGGGAGTCGATTGACAGTCGGCCTGTCCCAGCCTGGTTCGAAGATGCCAAATTTGGCATATTTATTCACTGGGGTTTGTATTCCGTTCCGGCATATTCGCCCACGGGTCGTGACAAAGTAGGCGTGTATGATCGCTATGCGGAATGGTACTGGCGCCGCTGGCAAGAGCCGAATAAAACGCAATCGTTTTTTACGAATTTTCACAACAAGACTTTTGGCCCAAATGTCAAATACCCTGATTTTGTGAATTACTTCAAAGCCGAAATGTTTCAGCCAGATGAGTGGGCACAATTATTCGAAAATGCAGGGGCGAAGTATGTCGTACTGACGTCGAAACACCACGAAGGCTTTACGCTTTGGCCATCGAAACAATCATGGAATTGGAACGCGATGGATGTAGGTCCGCACCGTGATTTGTTGGGCGACCTAACTAAGTCTGTGAAAAATAAAAACATCAAAATGGGTTATTATTATTCTTTATTGGAATGGTATAATCCCTTGTACAAGAAGGAGACATTGAACGAATACATCGACCAACACATGTTCCCGCAGATGAAGGATTTGGTGAATACCTATCATCCGGATTTAGTTTGGACAGATGGCGAGTGGGATTATACGTCGGACAAATTACGGAGTACCGAATTTTTATCTTGGTTGTACAACGATTCGCCTGTGAAAAACTCGGTCGTAGTTAATGACCGTTGGGGCAAAGAAACCCGTTCCAAACATGGTGGATTTTATACCACGGAATATGATTTAGTACATAATGGCGATGCCAATGGATTGGATTTTGGTAAACCATGGGAAGAGTGCCGCGGAATTGCAGGCTCTTTTGGCTACAACCGAAATGAGAATTTGGAAGATTATTCGACTTCGGAGCAATTGGTACACATGTTAATTAATAAGGTGGCACGCGGTGGAAACTTATTGTTGAACATTGGGCCAACTGCCGATGGTCGGATTCCGGTGATCATGCAGCAGCGTCTAACGGATATCGGATCTTGGTTGAAGGTAAACGGCGAAGGAATTTATGGCACCCGTAAGTGGGATAAAGCTCCTAAAGTTACTCCTGCGACAAAGCAATATTTCACCCAAAAAGGCAACGACTTGTATTTGATTACGACAGAATTTCCAACAGGACCATTGCTAGTAGCTGGAGTTAAAAAGCCTGTTTCAGTTAGTTTATTGGGCTCTAATGTGATGATCAAATCAAGTTTTAAAGGAGGCGTTTTAACCATCGCTCCGCCAGCTTTAACTCCGGGCACAAACCCATGTCAGTATGCGTGGGTAGTTAAAATCGCAGGAGGGATTTAATCGTAGAGAGGTTAGAAGTATGAGGTAAGAAGTAAGAGGTAGATTGATTTTTACCTCTTACTTCTTACGTCTCACCTCTCACCTGATTAATATCATTTTTCCCCTCCTCGCGCCCATTTACCTTTGCCCCATGCAACAGGTATCGCTTGATTTATTGACCAAATACAATGTGCCTATCCCGCGGTATACGTCTTATCCAACAGTTCCGTATTGGGATGAAAGCATCGATCAAACACATTGGAAAGCATTATTTGCTCAGAAATTTGATGAAAATCGCGAGATCAGCCTTTACCTGCACCTTCCTTTTTGTGAAAGTTTATGCACCTTTTGCGGGTGCAATAAACGTATTACCACGAATCATGAGGTGGAGGAAGAATACCTGCAAGCGCTGTTGCAGGAATGGGCTTTGTACCAAAAACTCATGCACGGAAAACCCATTTTGCGCGAGGTTCATATTGGCGGAGGTACGCCTACATTCTTTTCTCCGGCCAATTTAAAACGTCTTCTCAAAGAGATTTTTGCTTCTGCTATTATTCCAGAAATGCATGAATTTAGCTTTGAAGGTCATCCTAACAACACGACTCACGAACACTTACAAACGCTGTTTGACCTCGGATTTAATCGCGTGAGTTTTGGCATGCAAGACAGCAATACGGAGGTTCAAAAAGTCATCAATCGAATTCAACCGCATGCACATGTAGTTCAGGTGGTGCAGTGGGCGAGGGAGATTGGGTATGAATCGGTCAACTTAGATTTAGTGTATGGCTTGCCCTTACAAACCTTGTCACGTTTGGAAAAAACGATTCAAGATGCATTGGAAATGAAGCCAGATCGCATCGCATTTTATTCGTATGCCCATGTACCGTGGACGAGTAGAGCTCAGCGATTATTTGATGAGCATGACTTGCCTTCAGCAGTTGAAAAAATGCAACTTTATCAGCTGGGGAAAAAACGTTTTGGCGAGGCGGGGTACACGGACATCGGAATGGATCACTTTGCACTTCCAGGCGATTTAATGGTTCAGGCGCATTTGGAGGGGACTTTGCATCGAAATTTTATGGGGTATACGGTCCAGCAAACTAGCCTTTTAGTAGGCCTAGGGGTCTCGAGTATTTCGGATATTACTGGGGCGTTTGCCCAAAATAAAAAGACTCTAAGTGAATATTACGAGCTAGTAAATGCTGGAGAACTACCCGTATTTCGAGGTTATTTTTTAACCGAAGAAGACCGAATCATGCGACAATATATTCTCGATGTGGCCTGTCGGGGGAAGGTGCATTTTGCCAAAAAGGACCTTGCATTGCTACGACAATATACCTTTCATGAACTCGACGAATTAGCCTTGGATGACTTAGTCACTTGGGGCGAACAGGGTTTAATTGTCTCCGATTTAGGTAAACATTTTATTCGCAATATCTGTAAGGCTTTTGACCTTAAATTACTTTCAGCCGAAGTTCAGAAAAAGACATTCAGCCAGGCGGTTTAATAATGATGCGATTGACTTGCCTAATCGACTCAAAATTTGCCTATATTTGAGGCGATTATACTAATTAATCGCCTCACCATGTATAACTGGCAACGAGATTCTTGGCCTCAATTTGAATTTGACACGCATTCCATCGAGTCAAAAATATTTGCATTTATTCAGAAATCTGGTGAATTAAGCGGAAAATTGGCAGCCTTGCCCATCGACCAGCGGACCGAGATGATGATTCAGATCATGGTATCCGAGGCGCTTAAGACTTCTGAAATTGAGGGGGAATACGTTAGCCAGTTGGATATTGTTTCTTCTGTCCGCCGAAATTTGGGTCTTGCGAATGAGCATGTTTCCAAGGATAAAAACGCGATTGGGCTCAGTGATATGTTGATGGAAGTTCGAACGACCTACTCGGATCCATTAACAGAAATTCAATTAAAACATTGGCATCAATTACTGATGGGTCATGTAAAACAAATCCGAGCTGGCGCATGGCGGACTCATGCGGAGCCCATGCAAATTATATCTGGTTCGTTGGCTCGTCCCAATGTGCATTATGAGGCCCCACCTTCAACCCGAGTTCCAGTTGAAATGGCGCAATTTATTACCTGGTTTAACTCGTCTACTATTTCTGCTGCGCCTGTTAAAGCCGCTGTTGCCCATTTGTATTTTGAAGCCATTCACCCATTCGAAGATGGTAACGGGCGAATCGGTCGGGCCATTGTAGAAAAAGCGCTTTCGCAAGGCCTTAATTGTCCGTTACCTTTTAGTATTTCAAAGTCAATCGAGGCGAATAAAAAAGCCTATTATCTGGCACTTCAGCAAGCGGAAAAAGGGCTCGATATTACGGAATGGGTGATTTGGTTTATTGATATGTTGCTCGAAGCGCAAACGTATGCGGACAAAATGATCCAGTTTACGATTGCTAAATGGCATTTCTTTTCCGTTTTTGAACACCAATTAAATCCCCGCCAAAACAAGGTCATTAACCGCATGCTGGCCGATGGCCCCGACACTTTCCAAGGGGGAATGAACGTGCGGAAATATGTAGGAATAACGGGGGCGTCTCGCGCTACTGCTACGCGGGACTTGCAAGAGCTGGTTTCCAAGCAGATTTTCATTCCAGCTGGCGCGGGTAGGTCAGCCAGCTATGTGTTGGTTTTCTAATGCAGCAACTTCGTGTTTGCAAGTCATGAAATTCAGTAAATTTTGTGCATTTTGCGCTTTACAAAGCGAAAGCCTCTAAACAAAAAACCATGATACATACGATGCGCTGGTTCGGTCCGAACGACCCGGTTTCGTTGATGGATATACGACAAGCCGGGTGTACCGGAGTTGTTACCGCATTACATCAAATTCCCGTGGGAGAGGTTTGGCCCATCGAAGCCATTCAAGAACGCATTTCCATCATTGAAGCGGGCAATAATGATTGGTCTCCTTTGCATTGGTCAGTGGTGGAATCGCTTCCTGTCCATGAAGGAATCAAGAAAGCCCTGCCAGCGCGCGAAGGATTAATTGAAAACTACAAAACCTCTTTGCGAAATTTAGCCGCTTGCGGGATCAAAACGGTGTGCTATAATTTCATGCCCGTGTTGGATTGGTCGCGGACGAAATTGAATTTCGAGATGCCAGATGGGGCACGGGCATTGCGCTTTGTTTGGACGGATTTCGCCGTTTTTGATTTGCATATTTTACAACGCCCTGGAGCTGCTTCAGATTATTCACCAGCGGTACAGGCTGCTGCGGCGCAGCGTTTCGCTACGATGTCTTCTGAGGAAAAAGCAGAGTTGAAAAACACGGCACTTTTAGGTTTACCAGGTTCCGAAGAAGCCTTTCATTTAGAGAATTTCCAAAGTCTTTTAGACGAATACAAGGCTATTTCTGCGGATCAATTGCGCGAAAACCTGCACTTCTTTGTACGTTCCATCGCACCTTTGGCACAAGAATTAGGCATTAACCTGTGCATCCATCCCGACGACCCTCCTTTTCCTTTATTAGGGCTACCTCGTGTCGTAAGTACAGAATCGGATTTAGCGGCTTTAATGTTCGCATCTCCGGAACGTGCGAATGGCATTACCTTTTGCACCGGATCTTTAGGCGTTCGGGCAGATAATGATTTGCCCCACATGATTCGTCGGTTTGCAGATCGCATTCATTTCCTGCATTTGCGTGCAACGTTCCGGGAACAAAATGATCCCTTGATTTTTCACGAAGCGCCGCATTTAACGGGCGACGTGGATATGTTCGAAGTGGTGAAAGCCGTAGTGGAGGAGGAAAAAAGAAGAGGAGGCGAAGGCATTCCGATGCGCCCCGACCATGGTCACCAAATGCTCGATGACCTGAACAAGAAAACCTATCCTGGCTATTCGGCCATCGGACGTTTACGCGGGCTGGCGGAAATCCGCGGACTTGAATTAGCGATTCGTTCCTTTTTAGCTGTGTTTTTTCTCGTTTGTAGTTTCGCTTTGAAGGCAGATGACGGCTACCGTTTATGGTTGAAATTCGACAAAGTAGCGTCTGCTTCTCGCTATGCGCCCTATGCGCAATCTGTGTCTTCGGAGTTTCCTTCAACTCCCATATTAGAGACGGCGCGGAAAGAATTGACCAGCGGATTGAAAGGTTTGACGGGAGTTTCGCCTTCCAGTGTAGCGAAAAATGGAAGCATTCAATTTGTGTTGGATTCGAAAATTCCAGAAGAAGGGTTTGAAATTCAAGTAGACCAAAAAGCAAAAATTACCGTCGAAGGTGCCAGTATTGTTGGCCGTAAATACATCCGAATCAAAGCCAGCTCCGACCGGGGAATCCTATACGGCGTGTTCGAATTATTGCGGACGATTCAACAGGAAAAACCATTGGCAGATGTAAGCTCTTCGCCCAAAGTAAAATTGCGCATGCTCAACCACTGGGACAACGTGATGGGAACGATCGAGCGTGGTTACGCCGGTCAATCGCTTTGGAAATGGTACGAATTACCGGAGACGATCGACCCGCGCTACACAGATTATGCCCGCGCAAATGCGTCCATCGGAATCAATGCCGTTTCGGTTAATAATGTCAATGCCTCCGCGCGTTTCATGACACCCGAATATTTAGCGAAAGTCAAAGTCCTTGCCGACGTGTTCCGTCCGTATGGGATTAAATTATTCTTGTCGGTGAATTTTGCATCCCCTAAAATCCTAGGCCGACTGAAAACCTCGGATCCCTTAGACCCTGAGGTTCGTGCCTGGTGGGCTTCAAAAGCCAAAGAGGTTTATAGCTACATTCCTGATTTTGGTGGATTCTTGGTTAAAGCAAATTCCGAGGGAGAACCCGGCCCACAGGAATTTGGGCGCACTCATGCCGATGGCGCAAACATGCTCGCCGAGGCCGTGAAACCTTTCAACGGCATTGTCATCTGGCGCGCCTTCGTCTACGCCCCAAACCCGAAGGGCGATCGATTCAAAGAAGCCTATAATGACTTCAAACCATTGGACGGGACCTTTGCGAAAAACGTGATTGTTCAGGTGAAAAATGGTCCCATCGACTTCCAACCGCGGGAGCCGTTTCACCCGTTATTTGGCGCGATGCCGAAGACGCCTTTGGCCTTAGAATTTCAGATTACCCAAGAATACACGGGTTTCAGCACGAATATTTTTTACCAATCGATTTTGTTCAAAGAATGCTTGGATTCGGATACGTACCAAAACGGGAAAGGATCTACCGTCGCGAAAGTCATCGACGGAAGTTTAGGGAATGAGCACATTACGATGATGGCCGGCGTGGCGAATACGGGCTCGGATCGGAATTGGACGGGGCATTTGATGTCGCAGGCCAACTGGTATGCGTTTGGGCGTTTGGCGTGGAATCACACGTTGAGCTCTTCACAAATTGCGGATGAGTGGGTGAAGCAGACCTTGACGCGCGATGAAAAAGCGGCGAAAACGGCTACGGATATCTTGATGAAATCCCGTGATACTTATGTGAAATTTACAACGCCGCTAGGCTTGCACCACGTGATGGGCCAGGGGATCCATTGGGGACCAGAACCGTGGTTAGAGCGGAGCCAACGGCCCGACTGGACGTCGATTTATTACCACCGCGCGGATTCGGTTGGCCTAGGTTTTGACCGAAAAGCCACCGGCAGCAATGCGTTAAGTTTGTATCACCCGGAGGTGGCGAAGCAATGGAATGATCCAGCCAAAACAGATTTGGATTATTTATTGTGGTTTCACCACATCGGTTGGAAGGATAAATTATCCTCTGGCCAAACCCTTTGGGACGAATTCTGCTATCGATACAACACAGGTTTAAAGGAAGTGGAGGCTATGCAAAGGGATTGGGATTCGTTGCAAGGTAAGGTTGATCCGGAAATTTTCGCGGATGTGCGAGGGCGATTGGCGGCGCAGCAACGCGAGTCGGTTTTATGGCGCGATGCGAATTTACTGTACTTTCAAACCTACTCGAAATTACCTATTAGCTATGGAACGCCTGCGCGGACTTTGGCAGAAATAAAAGAAATTGTACGAATTTATCAGCTAAAATAAGATGCATCAACCATTCTCATTACAGGGGCGCGTGGCGCTCATCACGGGTGGCGGAACCGGAATCGGATACGACATCGCGAAATGCTTTTTAGCGTCCGACGCAACGGTCGTGATAACCGGTCGGCGCGCAGATGTCCTCAAAGAAGCTGCGGCTAGCCTAGGTGCAGGAGCCCATTATGCGGTGAACGATGTGTCGGATTTGAGTTTGACAACATCGTTAGTAGACGGGATTGTTTCGAAACATGGAGGCATCGATATTTTGGTGAATAATGCGGGGATAAATATGAAGCGGCATGCGGTGGAAGTTTCGGATGCTGATTTTGCCAATATCATCAATGTGAATTTGAATGCTGTTTTTGCGCTAACCCGTGAAGTGGGGAAACATATGTTGGAAAGAGGTAAGGGTTCCATCATCATGATATCATCCATGGCTGCTTATTATGGAATCGATCGCGTGGCGGCATATGCGTCGTCAAAAACCGGTATTTATGGGTTGGTGCGTGTGCTGGCTTCTGAGTGGTCAGGTAAAGGTGTTCGTGTGAATGCCATTGCACCTGGATTTATTGAAACGGCGATGAGTCGGACTGCGATGAATTCGGATCCGGATCGGAAGCACAAGGCGATGGATCGCACGCCGATGGGCTATTTCGGGAAACCGGAGGATATCGGTTGGGCCGCGGTATATTTAGCATCGGATGCATCCAATTACGTAACAGGCGTCTCAATCCCGGTTGACGGCGGGAATTCAATCGGATTCTAATGAAAGGAAATTATCGGTGGGTGGTGGTTGCCCTCTTGTTTTTTGCCACAACGATTAACTATTTGGATCGCCAGGTGATCGGCTTATTGAAGCCTACGCTGGAGAAGGAGTTGAATTGGTCGGAGACCGATTACAGTTTCATCGTGATGTGTTTTACGGCGTCGTATGCGATTGGCTTATTAGCCTTTGGAAAAGTAATCGATAAGATTGGCTCCAAAATGGGGTATGCGATATCCATCATTATCTGGTCGATTGCGGCGATGGCGCATGCCTTGGCGAAGACGACTTTTGGTTTTGGTGCGGCGCGGGCTGCCTTGGGAGCTGGCGAGGCGGGAAATTTTCCGGCAGCGATTAAGACGGTGGCAGAATGGTTTCCTAAAAGAGAACGAGCTTTAGCTACGGGAATATTTAATTCGGGGGCAAACATTGGAGCGATGGTCGCGCCGATTATGGTGCCGTGGATTTTGGGAGCTTATGGCTGGGAGGAGGCGTTTCTGATTACGGGTGCGATCGGATTTATATGGTTGGCCTTGTGGTGGTGGTTTTATGAGATTCCAGCTAAGCACAAATCCGTGACGCCCGAAGAATTAGCGCACATTCAAAACGAGGAGGAAGACTTGACTGAAGTTGCGCCCATTGCTTGGGGTAAACTTTTCGGGTATCGCCAAACCTGGGTTTTCATCGTTGGCAAGTTTTTCACCGATCCAATCTGGTGGTTTTTCTTGTTTTGGTTGCCGTCGTATTTCTCGACGACTTTCGCGCTGGACTTGAAAAAGCCGAGTTTACATTTGGCGATTTTGTTTACCTGCACGTCGATCGGTAGTATTGGCGGAGGATATATTTCCGGGTATTTTATCAAGAAAGGTTGGCCGGTATATAAGGCGCGCAAATATTCGATGTTCTTTTTTGCGTTGTGTGCCGTGCCGATTATCGGGGCGCGTTGGGCGACGGATATTTGGCAGGCGGTATTTTTAATTAGTATTGCAGCTTCAGCACATCAGGCGTGGTCGGCGAATATTTTTACCACTGTATCCGACATGTTCCCCAAACATGCGGTTTCTTCGGTGGTGGGGATTGGCGGTTTGGCTGGATCATTAGGCGGTGTGATTTTCCCGTATATTATTGGCGTAATTTTAGATTCCTACAAGGCAGACCAGGCTTTGTCGGCCGGATATAATGTTATATTTGTGGCTTGTGGCTGCGCGTATTTATTTGCGTGGTTGCTTATTCATTTCATTTCGCCTAAAATGGAGGCGGTTAAATCGTAGACCTATGAAAAAATTATTGATTGCGTTAATGGCATTTTCGTCCAGTGCTTTGGCACAGGAGCACCATCCGTTAGAAGGTGCGTGGGATTTAACGGTTTCGATGGAAAATCGGAACGGGGGTGTGTCGACAGCACCATCTTGGTTACAGGTTCGCCATTCTGGATTGCGGACATTGACTGGACATTTTGTTGGGGATGGTGGTTCGGCGCGTCCGATCGCTGAAGTGTTTTTTAAGGATGGCCATGTGTCGTTTAAGATTCCACCACAGTGGGAGAAGGAGGATGCGTATTTGTCATTTGAGGGAGATTTGAAAGATGGAAAATTAACGGGGACATTGGTTAAGCCAAACGGGAAATCGATGGCATTTACAGGTGTTCGCGCGCCTTCGTTGTGGCGTTCATCGGAGCCTACTTGGGATAAGCCAATATCATTATTGAATGGAAAAGATTTGACTGGTTGGAAGGCTTTGGGTCCGAAGAATCAGTGGGTTGTGGAGAATGGCGTAATGAAGAGCGCAGCTTCTGGAGCGAATATTTGTACTGAGCAAAAGTTTACGGATTTCAAATTGCATATCGAATTCCGTTTGCCGCCAGGAAGTAATAGCGGGGTGTATTTGCGTGGACGTTATGAGGTTCAGGTGGAAGATAGTTATGGAAAAGAGCCATATAGCATTTATTTAGGCGGAATTTATGGGTTTATCGACCCCTTGTTCCAAGCAGCAAAACCATCGGGGGAATGGCAAACCTACGATATCACTTTAGTGGGACGTAAGGTTTCAGTTACCTTAAATGGTCAAAAAGTGATCATCGAGCAAAACATTCCGGGCATCACAGGCGGCGCGATGGATAGCGATGAGGCTACACCAGGACCGATTATGATCCAAGGGGATCATGGTCCGGTAGAATATAGAAACATTGTTATTACTCCAGCGAAATAATGAAAAAGAGCATTTTAACAGAAGATTGGACGGTCGTCCTTTTTGGATTTATCATCATCGGAGTGGCCCTTTTAGGGGTGAAAATCCCATCCCCATCTTTTGGCTGGGAAACAACAAGTGACTTAACGGAAAAAGTGCTCACAGCGGGCAACTTAATCAAGCTCGGTCAGATTTTTGTTTTCACATTTGTAATCGCTTTGCTCGCTGCTAGTGTATTAGGCAAAAGTGTCGCAGGAACAGCCAAAGGTTTCCCCATTGTCTTCGTGCTTACTTCCCTCGCATTAGTGCTTGCGGGCAATGCATTTTTGAAAAATTGGAATCTGGAAGCGGTGATCTTTAGCTTAACAATTGGATTGTTGTTAAGCAATTTCTTCACCTTACCGGCCTGGTTAACGGAAACACTTTCGACGGAATTATTCGTAAAAATTGGTTTGATCTTATTGGGTACGAGTGTGATTTTTGGGGACATTTTGAAAGCAGGATCGCTCGGTTTAATTCAAGCTTTGGTGGTAGTTATTTCGGTGTGGTACTTTGCTTTTTGGGTTTCCAAAAAAATGGGCATCGATGAAGAATTTGCCATTATGATATCGAGTGCGGTGTCTATTTGTGGTGTTTCAGCGGCAATTGCAACCTCAGGTGCGATTAAGGGGGATTCCAAAAAGCTTTCGTATGTGATTTCGATTGTCTTAATCACGGCGATTCCGATGATCATTTTCTTGCCTTTTATCGCACAGGCCTTAGGTCTTTCACAAGCGGTGACGGGAGCTTGGTTGGGCGGAACGATTGATACCACCGGTGCGGTGATCGCTTCGGGAACGATGGTGGGCGAGGAGGCCTTGAAGATTTCAACGATTGTGAAATTCTCGCAAAATGTACTTTTGGGATTTGCTGCATTTGCCATTTCGATTTATTGGACAATGACCAATAACCAGTCGGCAACTGTGAAGGAATCCAAGCCAACTGCCGCCGTTATTTGGGAGCGCTTTCCTAAGTTCGTTATAGGCTTTATCGCCGCATCGTTGCTTTTCTCCTTCGTGATTTCCTCGGAGACCATCGATGAGGTAAAGGGTGGGTTCAAATCGTTGCAGGGATTGTGGTTTGCTTTGGCATTCACGAGTATCGGATTGGAAACCAAGTTTTCAGACTTGTTTTCGAAAGAAGGGAAGAAGCCTTTATACGCTTTTTTAATCGCGCAGTTGTTTAATGTCTTTGTGACACTTGCGGTCGCATACGTACTATTTAACTAATTTTTCGCTAAGTAAAATTATATCTATATTTAATCTATCGTTTTTATAGAATAAAATTTATCTTTGTGGAATGAAGAGTTTCTTTTTCTTTTTCTTTCCACTTTTTGGGCTGTTTGCCCAACACAAAATTGAGCATCAATCGCAAGTTTGGTACGGGTATTATTTAGCTTATCCAATAAACAATCAGTGGTTTGTGCAGGGAGAAGTGCACACGAGGCATTTTGTAGACCCGCTCGTTCATCATCAAAATGCTTTTCGCGCACACCTTCACCGGGTTGTTGGTGAAAATTGGGATTTTTCAGCGGGTGCGGCGCTTTTTTTAAATACACCCAATGATCCACGTACATCTAACCGATTAGCCATTCCTGAATACCGTCCACATGTGGATGTGGTTTATAAACATGATTGGGCGACATTTCGTATCGATCACCGTTTTCGTTCCGAGATGCGGTTTAATCGTGGGACTGATGCCAGTCGCACCCAGCTAACAGAAGCTGTGAATTTGAGCAATTATCGATTTCGTTACCGCATTCAGGCGCTATTCCCATTAGTAAAAAGTATTCAAGGAAAGATTAATACAGAGATCTTGTTAAACGCGGGTCAAGAAAACCCGGAAAACGTTTTAGATCAGCATCGCATGTTTGTGGGCTTAAGTATCCCAATTTTAAATAATCTGAGTGCAGATGTGGGATATTTGCATGCTTTTCAGCAGCGCCCGAATTTAAATTATTACGATCGGAGTATTTTAAGTGTTATGCTGTATCATCGGATTCAGTAGAATCTACCTAATTCCAATCCCACAAGACAATATCCCATCCGATTCCACCATAGGACAAGGTATCGATCACCTGAAAACCCCGTTTTTTGTGTGCCTTTAACGAGCGGGCATTTGCTTGAGCCACATCAGTTACGCAATACGTGTATTTATTAGCGTAATAATCCCGAAAACTCCCGTAGAGTTTTTGGACCAAATCCTGACCCCGATAATTCTTTGACACACATAATTGAGCGACGATCGCATAATTTTCGATGGGATTCCCATGAAATATACATCGCTCGATGTTTTGAACTAAATCTGCCAATAAGGGATGTTGGCGAGCCGTTTCGGGCAAGGCAGCCAAACTGTATCCGACCACGGCATCTCCATCTTTGGCAATAATACCGGGGCTTGCTTCATTTAATTTCTGCAAAAAGGGCAAGTCATATTCAGCCATTAAAAAGCCTTGACTTAGTGCTTCTTCATCTGAGATGTTTTTCCTTAAATTGGCTTTTTGCAGGTTTAATATGCCTACTAATTCCTGATCTGTTGTTGCAATTTGTATTTGGACCATGTAGTTTTAAACATTCATCGACAAATTAAACTAGAATGATTCAAATATTAGTCACCGGAGGAACCTTTGACAAGGAATACAATGAACTTGATGGCTCACTCTACTTCAAAGAAACTCATCTTCAAGAAATGCTCGAAAAAGGGCGCAGTAGACTCGACCTGCAGATTGAAACACTTTTCATGAAGGACTCGCTTGAATTTACCGAAAATGAGCGCGCTAAAATCCAGCAAGCTTGCGTAAACGCATCTAGCGACCGCATCCTCATTACGCATGGAACCGACACCATGACGCAAACGGCAGAATTTTTGGCAAACCAAATCTCAGATAAAACGATTGTTTTAACCGGTGCCATGATCCCATATAAATTTGGTTCTTCCGATGGGATGTTCAACCTCGGCAGTGCACTTGCTTTTGTTCAAATTCTCCCTCCTGGCGTTTATATTTCCATGAATGGTAAAATTTTTGAGGCCGGCAACGTGCGGAAAAACTTGTCCAAAGGGGAATTTGAAGCAATTTAAAAACGTGATCGCGCCGATCTTGGGTTAAATATGTCAAGTTTTTGTGTCATCGTGTGTGAAATTTCGCAACTTTGCACCTTGAATTCATCAGCATATTATGTCATCAACAAATTCGCTTAAAGAAGAAGCCCTCCATTACCACGCTAAAGGCAGACCCGGTAAAATCGAGGTGATTCCATCGAAAGAGACTGCGTCCCAAAAAGACTTGACGCTCGCCTACTCACCTGGCGTAGCTGACCCGTGTTTGGAAATCGCCGCTAACCCAGAAGACATTTATAAATACACGGCTAAAGGAAACTTAGTAGCTGTAATCTCTAATGGTACCGCTGTTCTCGGCCTCGGCGACATCGGTCCCGGAGCAAGTAAACCTGTCATGGAAGGCAAGGGGCTCTTGTTCAAAATATATGCCGATATCGATGTTTTTGACCTGGAATTAAATACCAAAGACGTCGACGAATTCGTTCGTACCGTTAAAATATTAGAGCCAACTTTCGGTGGAGTGAACCTGGAAGACATCTCCGCGCCCGAATGTTTCGAAATCGAAGAACGCCTTAAAGCGGAATTGAATATCCCGGTCATGCACGATGACCAGCACGGAACAGCCATTATCTCCGCGGCAGCGCTATTAAATGCGTTGGAAATTGTGGGGAAAGAAATTGCAGACGTAAAAATTATCATCAACGGTGCCGGCGCTTCTGCGACTTCTTGCACCCGTTTATATTGTTCGTTGGGCGCCAAAAAAGAGAACATTTTGATGTTCGACTCCAAAGGCCTCATTCATCCAAGCCGTACAAATTTAGACGGTCGGAAATCTGAATTTGCCAATGGGCATTATCCAGCCGAAACGACCCTTACCGAAGCGCTTGTTGGCGCCGATGTGTTTGTTGGCCTATCCAAAGGAAACATCCTCACCGAAGAAATGATTATCCCGATGGCCAAGGATCTCATTGTTTTTGCGATGGCAAATCCGACGCCCGAGATTTCTTACGAAAAGGCGATGAACGCGCGTAAAGACATCATTTTTGCTACCGGCCGCAGCGATTATCCGAACCAAGTGAACAATGTATTGGGCTTCCCATATATTTTCCGTGGTGCGTTAGATGTGCGCTCGAAGGTCATCAACGAAGAAATGAAATTAGCCGCGGTTTATGCCTTGGCTGATTTGGCCAAAAAGCCAGTTCCTGATATCGTTAATTTGGCGTATGACCATGACAACTTGGTTTTTGGCCGTGAATATATTATCCCCAAACCGGTGGATCCACGTTTGTTGACAACCGTCGCTCCAGCTGTTGCCCGCGCCGCGATGGAAACAGGGGTGGCTAAGTTCCCGATTCAAGATTGGGATGCCTATGAATTGCAATTGTCGAAACGTTTAGGTTTGGATAATACGTTGATGAAAGTGATCATCAACAAAGCTAAATCGAAACCGAAACGTGTCGTTCTAGCGGATGCGGAAAACCTTTCTGTTTTGAAAGCGGCGAAAGAAGTTCGCGAAGAAGGCATCGCAACGCCAATCTTGTTGGGTAACCGCGAGGTGATTGAACAGATGCTTGCCGACAATAAAATTGACTTACCTAATGTCGAAATTATTGATCCGTATGTTCCGACAACGAAGGAGGATAAGGCACGTTCTGCGCGTTATAGCGAGGAGTTTTTCTTACGTCGTCAGCGTCAGGGATACAATAAAGCGGAGGCCCAAAAGATTATTCGTCGGCGAAATTATTTCGGTAGTATGATGGTGGATATGGGTGATGCCGATGCCATGATCGGGGGTATGAGTCGGAATTATCCAGATACGGTTCGCCCAGCTTTGCAGACGATTGGTCGCAAGGAAGGCGTACAAAAAGTGTCGGGTATGTACATTTTGATGACGCGTTTTGGTCCGTTGTTTTTAGCGGATACGACCGTGAATTTTAATCCAACCGCAGAAGAAATTGTGGAGATTGCGGAGCTTTCAGCGAAGCAAGTGGAGAAGTTTAACATCAAACCGCGAATCGCGTTGATCACGTATTCCAACTTTGGAAGTGCGGATGGGGATGATGCGAAAAAGATGAAGAAGGCGGTTCAGATATTGAAGCAACGCAATCCGAAAATGATTGTTGACGGGGAGATGCAAGCGCACTTACCGTTCAATTTGGACTTGATGAAAGAGAATCATCCGTTCAGCGATTTGGCGGAACAGGGGGCGAATGTCTTGATTTTCCCGAATTTATCTTCGTCTAATATCGCCTACAACTTGGTGAAAGAAATTGCGGATATCGAAAAAATTGGACCTATTTTATTGGGTCTGAAGAAGCCGGTGCACGTGGTGCAGCTCGGTTCAACGACCCGAGAAATCGTCAATATGATTGCCATCGCGGTAGTGGATGCGCAAATGAACAAATAAGAAAAGGGGGCAAATGTAAAGCCCCCTTTTTTATTGAATATGTATCACTACTCGGCGGTAGCGCGTTAATGCCGGCGTTCCAGTGTCCGTGCCTTCGACTACCACGTGGTAATGATCTCCTTTTTTCGCTTCTTTCGGAATGTGTACGGTGACTAGATTAGCATCTATACTTGCTTCCGCCTTTCCACTTCCCGGTTCGGGGTATGGCCAAACACGTAAATTGACCGGGTGCTTATCAGGGTCTTTCGTGACTACATGTAGTGCCAATTTTTGTCCGGCTTTCGCCTGCACATTCATTCCTTCTGTGACGGTGATTTGTGGTGGATGATTGGCATCTCGGAAGGCCTTTACGGACCAGTCGGCGCGCGCCGCAAAATCTTCTTGCGCGGCAATTAACCAACGCGTCTGTGCATAATTAATATCCATTTTTCCCGTTTCGGGATTGAAATCGGCGGCTTGTTCGTTGTCCTCGTAGCGGTATGGATTGTCTTTGGCTTGGACGAAACGTCCGCCCCAACCACCAAAAGAGGGATTATTTAGGTTGTTCAATCCCACGTCCACTAAGTGTAAAAAAGCGGGGGAGTCCCCTTCGGAGATGAAATCGTAGGGAACGAATGAGCCCCATTGGGCATTTGTAAGTTTGGTGGGATCGCCGTGGATGTGCTCGTCGTCGCCTATTTGTTTTTGGCCGTCGCCGTAGGCGTAGTACATTTTCAGTAATGGCCCGTGGTCTAGGATGATTTTATTGGCCATGTAGGGACCTTCGAAATAGGGCTGAGTGGCTTTGGGCATGAGTCGTTTCCAGGGATAGGCTAAGCTGCCAAACTGGTGTGCGTTGTAAAACACGCGTATTTCAGGCCAATGCCCCCCGATGTATTTTTTATACGTTGCGTCTTGGTCCATGACCGTGTAAATGATGGCTTTTCGGGAGATTTTTGCTTGGATCGCAGGCCAGTTTTTATCACTGGAAAACTGTTCTTCAATGGATTTTAAGGCTCTTGCAATGGTATTTGTTCCTCCCCAAGCTTGCAGGTAAATAGGTTCTGGATCTTTGTCGAGAAGTTTTGCTTTGATCCATTCAGAGCCCTCAGTGACTTGTTCCATTTCGCCTTCGAAGTCGATGTTTCCTACTTTCACTAAGCTATTCAAATAGCTTGGCGTCGGGTAATTTTTATCGTGCTGGATTAGATTTGGATGAACTTGAGCATAGGCTTTGAGCAAGTCCTGAATCCAGTTGACACCCGGCCAGCGCAAATCTGTTTTTGCCCCATACATTTTTCGGGTCATCTCCATCTCGGAGGTAAATTTGGTTCCTTTGCCATCGCCTTTGTAGTGCCACATGGAACTGGAATAGATGAGGCCCTCGAGGTGGTATTCATTGGAATAATAAAGCATCCGAATGAACGTATCCACGTCGTCGATTTCCCCGTCAGTAGTTACAATGGTTCGGGGGAGATTGCCCTTCGCCCATCCAATCAGCGAAACGCAAAGGAGTAGTGTTACTAAAAAATATTTTTTCATAGTTGGCTTGATATGCTGGCGGTGGTCAACTACCCCGTCAGGGTATCGCGAAGTTAGCGGAATTCGCGGATAATGTCTGTTCAGTTAATTGATAAAATAGGTTTGGGCCATCGAAAATTCCTATTTTCCCCGTAGCTTTGGCATAGCTCCAAGCTATGCCAAAGCTAAAGCGCGGCCCTCTAACCTGAACCAATGAAAAAAATAATCACGTTGCTGATATTCAGCATGTCTTCCGCCTTTGCCCAAGAGGCTCCCAAACTCGAATTTTTCTGTGAATTGCAGGTAAAACTTAGCCCCGCATTGACCGTAGGCGAAACCGCACATGGCACGCGTCGCATCATTCCGATCATCGGCGGGACGGTGGAAGGACCCGGCATTAAAGGAGAAATTTTTAATGGGGGTGCCGACTGGCAAGTGGTTCGCAAGGATGGAGTCACGGAATTGGAAGCGCATTATCAGTTTAAAGCGGACGACGGATCCATTATATATGTTAAAAATATCGGGGTGCGCGTAGCGACACCTGAGGTTGCCGCCCGCATCGCTAAAGGGGAAAAAGTAGATGCAAGTCAATATTACTTCCGGGCCATCCCCAAATTAGAAGCTCCTTTGACAAGCAAATATGCTTGGATCAATAATACCATTTTTGTCTGCACCGGGGAACGTATGCCAGACGCAGTTAAAATCCGAATTTTTAAACTACTATGATCTACCGAATTCTGCTACTCTGCTGTTTTTCTATCAGCGTCATGGCGCAAAAGGCCGTTGACCTAGGAACCCTCAAAGGTGGCGACTACCAAATCCACATCCCCGCAAATTGGAATAAAAAATTAATCATGTACGCACATGGATACCAATTCATGGGTACGCCGGCGTCGAGCGCGAACGATAAATTAGCCCAAAGGTTAAAACCATTTTTGGACCGAGGATTCGCAGTGGCAGCTTCTGATTACCCGATTCAAGGTTTTGCATTAGCGGAAGGTGTGGATGCCACCGAAGAATTGCGCCAGGCGTTTATCAAAAAAATGGGCCAACCGGACTCCACCTTTATGGTGGGCCATTCCATGGGTGGCGGTATTACCGTAGCGACTTTAGAGAATTTTGGACAGCATTATCAAGGCGGACTACCCTTATGTCCGTTGTCTTCGCGTCCCTATTTACAATGCCGCAAAGAATATGATATGTATGCGACATTTAATGGCCTTTTTCCGGGTATCGTACCTTCATTGAAGGAAATTTTCGACCCGAATAGCGCCATTCAATTTGCCTCTTTTGCTCAGGCAGGTCCTCGCATGGGCGCAATCAAACAAGCGATTATTTCAAAAGATTCTGTCTTGGCTTTGGCATTTGCCAAACGCTTCGACCTCAAATTGGCCGACCTTCCAGCGGCTCTTTTTTTCAACCAAAATGTAT
>JACCDW010411294.1_pt1 | contig 22082 bp, 1 predicted proteins | sample 7449781 | NCBI WGS metagenome assembly JACCDW01 (sample SAMN15323449, study PRJNA562643) | freshwater metagenome | isolation source: river surface water | place: USA:Blue River Watershed | collected 2017-08-18
CCAACCTAGGCCTCGGCGAGGCTAAGGCTCTAGTAGACGGCGCTCCAAAGGCTGTTCTAGAGGGTGCTAAGAAGGAAGTTGCTGAGGACGCAAAGGCAAAGCTTGAGGCTGCCGGTGCCAAGGTAACCCTGAAGTAATAACTTCTAACCAAAGATCTAATCCCCGCGAGGAAACTCGCGGGGATTTATCTTTACTGAGGCTCCTTAGGAATTCGACCTACTTAATCGAGCCCCTTGCAACCTTATGTATTTGTAAGCTCTTTGAATGCGCACGTCCAAGATTGGTCAGCCTCAGTTGGGGCGAAACCAAGCCTTGACTGTGAACCTGATTGCATCGGCAACTCTCCTCTGCTTGGTGTCGCCAATTTCAGCGCAATCCGCGTATGCAGGTTCTGACCTTGACTTAGATTCAACGGGAAACCCAGTTGCAGCAACCTATTCCGCCTCTGGCTTCACCGCTGTTTCAACTAAGACCGCGACGGATAGATTCGCTTTGTTTGCTGCCCCGGCGCTAGCTGTCAAAACTTCCAAGCCAACGGTTTCGGGAGTCGATGGGTCTCGCGAGGTTAGATCAGAAGGTACTTTGACCCTAACCGGTGACAGGCTGCTCTTGGTTCAAAAGGTTTTGGTTGATGGGGTTGAGACAAGCTTTGCTGCAAACAGCGACGGACTTCTAACCATCAAGATCCCGAGGGGCCTAAAGCCTGGAGATGTGAGTATCAGATTGGTCGGTTCTTTCGGAGACGTCTTACTGAGTAACTTCATCACCATCGCGCCAATTGATATCTCGATTAGCTCCAAGGTGACCATCGGTACATTCAATGGTTATGTAGCCGTCTACACCAAGAACCTCGAGGGCAAGAGTCTCTCAATTCAGGTCGGCAATAGGTGGCGAGTAGTCCCAAACATCCCAACCAACTACACCAAGAACCTCTTGAAGCAATCAATAGGAAAACTGGTTGAAACCAAGGTTTACATCGATCGTCAGTTAGTGAAGATTCGCACCTTGCGCGTTCGATAAAACAACCCGCTTTTTTGCGACACAAAGCACATGTCCAGACATTCGGTATACCGAAGATTCCGCTAAGTACACTCTGTCCCCAGCTTTAGGGTTGAAGGGCCTAAATGGTGTGCCTTGGCATACCCAAAAAAGCAGAGGAACGATGACAGAGCTAAAGCTTGTGCGAAACGCAGCCGGTTGGTTGCGCAAGCTTGTGCTCTTTCTGGGTGCCGTCTTCTTGGCCATAGGTCTTGCGTTAACAAGCCTCTTATCAGCGCAGTCTTCTCAGCAGCCGGGCTGGGATTCTGAAGTGGACTATGCACTCGAGCTAACAGGCAGCGGGACTTTAACGGTCTACGCTGCGCGCGGTGCATCAACCAGTTTTCCAAACGTATCTGGAGATGCCACATGGGAGGCCTGGATCAATCCCACGGACGTGGTCTGCAGCGTTGGCTGCACCTTCATGGGTAAAGAAAACAAATTTATGTTCAGTTTCTGGAGCGGCACATTCAAGTGGGCCTTTCATGATGGAACTTCATGGGGTGTTGGATGGCAAGACACCTTTGTCAATGTCCGTGCTAACACATGGCAACACGTAGCGTTTGTCAAGACCGGCTCGCAGTTGGAGCTCTACGTCAACGGTCAATGGGCCATGACGAGTACCACTTCAATTCCAAACAGCCTTGCAGACAATACAAACCCTTTCTTCGTGGGTGACAGATCAAACACAGAACGTTTCAGAGGACAGATCGATGAGGTAAGGGTCTGGAATCAAGCCAGAACGGGACCGCAAATTCGTCAGTGGATGCATACCAAAATGCCATCCAATAACGGAGTACTGGATGCAAGTAACACAACTGGGTTGCTGGGGTACTGGGATTTCAATGAACCTGCATCGAATGCAACTGTGTTCAACAGGCTGCCTGGCAACGATCTCACTCTCACCTCAGCATGGTCACGAAGAGACGTAAAGACAATTAGATCCGCTTCAGGCGGCGACACAATTGTGACCTTCCCGCGGTCCTACCTCCCAGGTATAGGAGGTTGGCAGGCTCCGCAACAAGCGCAGAGCTTGAGATTCCTAGTCGTGGGAGCTGGTGGTGGCGGTGGAAACGATGGTGGAACAGGTGGTGGCTCAGGTTCGGCCTATGAAGCCGATGTTGTTGTCGGTTCGACGCCTCTCACTTTCAGCATGCAGGTTGGAGTGGGTGGACTGTATGGCCAGCACTCACCTTTTTCAAGAGCCGCGGGGGGAGGAGGCAGCTCCACGATAAGTAACTTAAGCAGAAACTTTTCCATCACAAGTTTCGGAGGTGGAGGGGGGTCTACCCCCAACCTAGGCAGCGTCCGAACCGGGGGTCTTGCAGGTGCCACCCCGAATGTGACTGCCGGTGCATTTACCATCTCGAACGTGATTTCCAGCGTGGGCCGTCAGGGTGCATCTGCTAGGGACGCAAACACCGTAGGAGCAGGACTCAACGGATCAGCCGGAATTACCAGTGCCCTCTTCGGAGTTAGCGTCATCGGAAGCGGTGGTAGCGGAGCAGTTTTGAGTGTGGGCGTTGATTACGCCGGCGGTCTCGGTGGAACCGGGGGCGGCGGAAGAGGTTCTGGCGGATTACTTACTTCAGGAGCGGACTTCGCTGATTACTTCGCAGAAGTTGGGGCGTCGAATACCGGTGGTGGTGGTGGAGGAGGGTCCCGCAACGGCAGTGTTGAGAGAACAACAATAAATGGCGAGATGAACTACACCCGCAATGGTGCTGCAGGCGGCTCTGGAGTCATTATGGTGCGGTACACAGTTGTGATTGATGAGTCAGTCAATCTGACCGGCCAAACTACCGCCTTTCTGTCTGGTCAAGCAGGCGTGGTCCAGGCTGGGGCTTTCACGATCGAGACGTGGGCATTTATTCGCCCACTTCCCTCTGGCGCACAGGCGCTAATCACTCAGACGCAAGACGATAGCAACCGAATTTACCTAACTGCGCTTGGAACTGGCCATTCAACCGACCCTAGGGAGTTCTTGGTTGCCTGGGGCAACACGGCTGAGGCAACAAATGTACTGGTGCCGACGAACCGATGGGTTCACCTTGCAGTGACTCGTGATTCTTCAGCTCGCGCTCGACTATATCTGGACGGGAAGTTGGTTTGGACATCAAGTATCACTGGCACTACAAATGCAACTTCTGGCCAATTTGCTGTCGGCGCCTTCTCCAGCGGCTTTGAGTCACTGAATGGACATCTAGACCAAATAAAGGTGTGGTCATCTGACCTCAGCGAGGCCGAATTGCTCCGTTCGATGCATGCCTACGGCGCTACAACCTCGGCTGGCGTTGCGGTACGCACGGGATTACTGCCCAGGGCGCATTACGACTTCAACGATTATCAAGCCTCTGGAGTCGAGGTGAACAGGGGAACTGGATCTGGACTGGATCTTTTACTTCAGAGTGGCGTTAACTCTGCTTCATACACCGACTCCCTAATTGTTGAAACTTCTTCGGCTTTCGGAACTCAAACAGTTGTTGAGTTCAATCGTTCGTACTTGACAGCAGCCGGTGGCTGGGTTGCCCCCCCTCAAGCAAGTCGGTATAGAGCGCTGATTGTTGCAGGCGGTGGTGGTGGTGGATCATTTGAATACGGTGGAGGTGGCGGTGCTGGTGGTATGTATGTCCTCAACGCGACCACTCTCAGCCCGAGCCAACCAATTCCAGTAGTTGTTGGACAGGGTGGAATCGGTGGGGCATATGTCAACGATGCCACAGCTATCGGATCAGACGGGCAAGGTTCTAGCTTGGGCAGTCTTTCGGCACCTGGCGGTGGTGGAGGTGGTGGTAAAGCTTGGGCGAACACCGAGCTATGGGCAACAGGACGACCGGGAGGTTCAGGTGGTGGACATGGAGAGGACAACATTGCTCTAGCGGCAGCTGCCTCCACGTTTAACGATCCAGCAGCGGGAAAGTTTGGTAATCCAGGTGGCGCACTTACCTTTACCGGTGGTTCTCAAATGGGAACCGGTGGTGGTGGCGCCGGCAGTGCGGGAACCTCGGTCACGCAGAGACATGAACGCGGAAATGGTGGTGCTGGGCGTTCCTCAAACATCACCGGAGCGTCAGTCTTGTACGCCGCCGGAGGTGGTGGAGGTTCATACCAGGCCAGTTCGGGACTGGGTGGCTCCAGCATCGGAGGCAATGGAGCGACAAGCACTCTTGGCCCAACGCCAGGAGCGACGAATACTGGCTCCGGCGGAGGCGGTGGCTCGACGCAGCAAGGAGGTTCAGGAGGTAGCGGTGCCGTCATCCTCTCTTATGGCACCTACCTAGAAGTCACAAGGAGTCCAGTTGCTACCCGGGTTGGCTCTGCATTCTCGAATTCAATTCAGGTTCAGCTAACAAATCTCGATGGCTCGTTATTTTCTTCAAACAGTCCGGTGACGGTGACCTCATCGGCGGCTCTGATTTTGAACGGCGTTCCTCTAACTCAGTCACTGACAGTCAATGCAGTGAATGGGATCGCCACGTTTGCAGGGCTTGGGTTTGCAAGCTCAGTAACCTCGGCACAGACTTTGACATTCACGTCAGATGCATTTGTTGGCACATCAGTCACAATCACGCCAACATTCTTTGCGAACAACCTGGTGATCAACTCCTCTAACACATCATCCGGATTCATGTTCGGAGGTGAGTTCTATGCATCTAGTTCTGCCGGAGTCAGCTTCCTCAACGTAGCGGACCTGCATGCGAATGCTGTCGCCAACAGCATCTCGATTTCAGTATCTGGCAGCATCAGCATCAGCTCAGCGGTAAACATCTCTATCTCTGGTAGGTCTGTGACTTTCAGGGCGGGAGCCGACATTCACGTGGGTAATGTGAATGTGCTCACTCAAGGCCCGCTCAATTTCTTCTCCGACGCCGACGGCAGCGGGTCGGGTTCTTTCAACTCCGACACCTCTTCGTTAGTAAATTCTCAAGGTGGTCGCATAGTCATCTCAGGTGGGTTGGACCCAACCACCGGATATGCCGTTGGCTCATCCAACAGCCAATGGACTGGAGCGCGAATACTTGGAGACCTTTGGTCTGGCGGTGGAGACATCATCATTCGAGGTGACTCTGGTGCGAATGTGACCGTTGCAGACGTCACCTCGCCAAACTGGACAGCTGGTGTAATGCTTGGCAGCAAAACTGTCGACTCAGGTACCGGATCGATAAGCATCTCCGGCGCAGTGAACCGCCACTCAGACAACACCGAGGTGCATTACGGTGTCAGTATCGGCACAAGTGATGCCACGGCAAATGGCGTGCTGAAGAGCTCTACTGGCGGAATCAGCATTCAAATTGACTCCTCACCCTCAACTGGCGCAAACAAAGAGGGATTTGGTTTGCTGCGTGCGGATGTCGTCTCCGACACTGGCGCTATCACCATCTCGGCTATTGCTTCTGCAGCAGCATATGAGATTGAAGTGAACACGGGACGAGCCTCCAGAATTTCAACATCCGGCTCAATAACTCTCGAGGGCCGAGGCTCGGGGGCCGAGTATTTAGGTGCTCTCGTCCTTAGTTCACCCAACTTAATTACTGTTCGAGGCGACAAACCCGAAATCAACACGGGCTTCGTAATCACTTCCTCACCCGATGTAGTTCTCGAATCTTTTGGTGGAAGCTTTAGTGCTGCAGTTTCAACGGTGAACCTCAGCCTGGGCGAGGCTACTCGTGGCTTCCGATTAGGAAAGTCAACCAACACCTCCGCCATCACGCTCGGCTCCTCAATGACTATCAGTGGCCCTATCACCGTCTTTGGTGGCGACGTAACGATGAACACCTCTACTGCGATGGTGTCCTCGTCCACATCGGCCAGACTTATGTTGAAGGCAACTGGATTTATAGCTCTGAGTGATGGGTCGGGCTCGACTGCTCGACCCATGTTGAGAACTAACAACGGTGACCTAATTCTTTGGTCGGATTCAGACGGCAACGGAATCGGCCGGATTTATGTTGGATCACATGCACTTCTTGACTCCTCTGGCGGTCGATCTGGCAATGGGCTTTCTGGCGGCGGTCGCATCACTATTGCCGGTAGCTACGGAAATTCCGGAGTTGATTCAGAAGGCCACCCACTCGGCGCTATTTCACTGGGTGCCGTGAATGAGTACGCATTGGTGCTGCAGGCTAACTCGCGGGTTTTCTCCGGCGGCGGCGATATTGTCGTGCGAGTAAGCAGTGGCTCAAACTACGACGCCTTCCACCACAACGGCTCATCCGAGATTAATTCTGGTGTCGGTCAAATAAAGATTGACTCAACTTCCAGAACCGGAAACCGCGGATACCTAAACCAAGGTGCATCAATAATCTCAGCAGCAACGAGATCGCCGGCAATCGAAATGAAAACCGAAACAAGTGCAACCGGCACCGTTTACGCTTTTGCCCAGACCGACCTAACTAAATTGTCAATCATCTCAACTGGAAATGTTGCGGTTGGTATTTCGATCTCTGCTATCGCTGGAGCTTCATCAACCGGTGGTGGTTATTACTTCACACAAGATTTAGATCTGCTCTCAGCTACGGGCGACATCAACCTCTACACAAATGCCCTTTTCTACTTCCAAAGCAATAACACCAGGAATCTCGGAGCTGCTGCAGGAACAGCTGTCACAAGTTCATCGGCAGACATAACAATCACGAGCGCTGACTTCCTAGATGATGGTGTCGCGGCCACTTCAAAGATTTCGACTTCGGGCAATGTCAGCATTGTCCCGACCGGTGCTGGCTACATAAACGACACAACTCTAGATTTCAACGTTGAGGCAGCGGACTTTACCTGGGGCAACGCAGCGCAAGTTAGTTCTTCGACAAAGTATCTAGACATACGCGGCAGCGTCACGGCATCCGGATCCATCACGATTGCTGGCTTCGATGTGTATGTGATTGAAAACGGAGACCTGGTTTCAACGGGCGCAGGCGAGTCCATCACGTTGAAAGCTCGTCGACATGTTCACATCCGAAATGGATCGAGCGCCACCAATTTGTCCATTCTTCGCACCAACAACGGACCTATATTGCTTTGGTCAGACTCTGACGGCAATGGGGATGGATATGGCTTTGTTGGAGATTACGTTCGCATCGACTCATCCGGCGGGCGAACTGGTAACGGCTTGTCTGGTGGTGGAAGAATCACTATTGCTGGTAGCTATGGCAACGCGGGCGTTGATTCCGATGGCCACCCATTAGGCGCAGCCTCAACAACCGATACAAACTATGCACTGATTCTTGAAGATTACTCAGCGCTTTTCTCAGCCGGTGGTGACATTACCATCCGAACTAGCTCTGGAGGCCAGCACACCTTTGCTCAGAATTTGGATTCCAGTATTAACTCAGGAACTGGACAAATTGCGATATCAAGTTCTGCCAGAGCAGGGTATTTAGCTTGGCAAATTCAAGGTACAAGCATTGTTTCTGCAGCAACCGAGTCCCCCGCGATTGAAATCAGTGCGCGAAGCACATTCACAAATACCAACGATTGGGGTTGGTCAACTATTGCACAAACGGATGGCCGGGATCTGTCTATAGTCTCGACTGGTGCAGTTGATGTGGGAATCTCTATTTCCGCAATCGTGGCTTCAAACACTGGCGGTGCGATATACCTCACGGATGACCTTGACCTATTGTCATCGCAAGGTGACATCAACATCTACTCAAACGGTTCCATCTACTTCAACATCGCGGAGACCAGAAGCATCGGCGCCGAGGCAGGATCATTGGTGCCCAGTTCAGCTGCTGATTTCTCTCTCACTAGCGCGGCTTATTACGACAACGGCGTTGTAGCCTCATCAAAGATTTCAACGTCCGGAAACGTCAGAGTTGTGCCAGTGGGCAATGGCTACATCAATAACTCTGAGCTGAAGTTCAATATTGAATCCGCAGACTTTACCTATGGCAAGCCGGACACTGTGAACAGTGCCACCCACTATGTTGATCTTCGAGGCAGCGTGACCGCATCAGGTTCGATTGTCTTGGCCGCAAACAATGTTCATTTATTGGGCGGCGAGGACTTGGTCTCTACAGGGGTGGGTAAGTCCATCGTTTTCAAAGCCAAGAACCTGATTGAGATCCGAGCAGGAAGCTCCACTAACCGCACAAGAATTCAGTCCAACGCCGGCCCAATTAGCTTCTGGTCGGATGCCGATGCTAACGGTTCAGGACCGGTGCTTGTTTACGAATATGTGAGCATCAATTCTGTGTCGGGTGACGAGTCTCAGACTCGCTTATCCGGGGGAGCTGACATCACAATTGGCGGTGGAACAGACGCAAATTTGGATGGAAAACCTGATGGATACGCCGCCAATACATCCGGTCACGACAGGGCGGTCCTTCTCTACCAGTACATCAGGATTTACTCAGGTGGCGGAGATATTTCTATCAAGGGCAAGGCCACAGATAACTACGGAGTGCTTTTTTATCACTACACAGATGTTTTCAGTGGTGCTGGAAAAATCACAATTGAGGGTGAAGGCACTTCTTACGGCGTGCTATTTGTTGATCAACTTTGGTGGAACACTCAAGACGGTCCGTTGACAATCGTTTCTCACACCTCTCAGTCTCCTGCTATCTCGATTTCCGGAAAAACCTCAGGCACAGGTGAGGGTATTCGATTCCTCGGATGGGGTGCTGGAAACATAATTACTGTTGCATCCACTGCACAGACAGGCGGAGGTGTTTCCCTCTACGGTCAGGCTGGAACGGGGGATGAGGACTTTTTCCTATTGCGAGCTGACGTGCTTTCGCGGAATGGCGCGATTACCGTGTCCTCCAACGTCAAGCAAATGTCCTTGGATTACAGCCAGGACAACGTGCCCAACCGTTTCGGAAGTGCGGCAAACAGTCCCTATGTGACGACGTCCAGCGCTAACGTTTCAATTCTTGGTGACACATTTGATTTCAATGGTTCTTTGCACAGCTTCCGGACTTCGGGTGATGTTTCGATTCTTCCGAAGACAGCAAACCACTTCGGGGGAAACCTGGACCTTCGGTTCAGCACAGACGGGGTGAGGAACTTCGCGGTCGGAAAGACCCCTCTCTCTGGGGATACCGAGCGTGACATCACACTCACGGGCACTCACACCGTGAGCGGCAATGTCAGTATTTTTGGCGGATCTATCTTCCCTAATGGCCGGCTATCATCGACCGGCAATGGCGCAATCTTACTTCGGGCGATGTCGAACGTCCTAACGCCATCGAATGCAACCTATACCTCTCAGGGTGGAGACTTTACGGTGTGGGCAGATTCGGATAACAACGGTTCTGGAACTGCAAGATTCGGCGACAACAACACCGTGTTAACTAACGGCGGCGATATAACTATCGCCGGCGGACTGGATGATGGTGGCACGAATGCCGGTATCACGGGTCGGGTCGCTGGTGATGGTCTCCCAGATGGTTTTGCGACCGATGCAACTAACACCATTTATCGGGCTGGTGTAGAGCTGCGCTCGGGAAGAAACTTCCAAACCAATGGCGGTGATGTCTTCATAGCAGCCCGCGGTGGTGGCAACGCGGGTGACCGGTATGCAATGTTTTCTGCCGGTGGTACAACTAACGCCGGCTCTGGTGCAATTCAAATCTGGGCCAGAATGCGAGCCTCTCAAACTACCGGAGACTACAACTACGCCTGGTTCGCCGCTTACGACACCTCTCAGGGCTGGAGTTACACAACTGGCGGACGAGACTCCTGGATATCCTCCGCCACAAATAAGGTAGCAATTGATGTGAACGTCGACACGTCGAACGCCACCGGACTCTACTCTTCTGCGCTGAATGCCAGCCTTGCCGTGGCAACATCGTATGAGCCAGCCTTCCGTCTAGCTGCAACCGGAGAAAACGGCGGAGTCCGAATCAGGGCAATTGGTGGAACCAACAATGCGGTTCGTGATGATGGTATGGGTGCTCCGGTACTGCTCCGATATGCTGAAATTCTGGCTCGCTCGGGCGACATTTTGATTGAGTCAACCATCTCAGCGACCGCCCCAGTGCACCCCGGGATTTCATTGGGTGATACCCCAGCATCAAATACGGATGCAACCTGGAGAAACAGCGATCGTGTTTACTTCGGAGCTTCTCCAGTGGCAGGCTCTCCAGTCAGTTCGAGTTCAGCCAATGTGACCATTCGAACCAATTCAATTGAGTTCAACGACGCGGGCGCTATTAGGAAGTCAGTTACATCGACCTCAGGAACTCTAGTTATTGAGCCACTGGCCGCAAGTTTCAGAGGCGAGCTAAACACTCGGGGATTGGATGCGCAGGTAGCCAATATTCGAATTGGCAAATCATCCAACACGTCTTCGATTTTTGTTCCATCAGGTCACCAGCTAACCGTTTCGGGAACGGCAACTTTCATAGGTGGCTCTTTCAGCAACACCGTCACAGTATCCGGCGGTGTCGGTGTTGACGTTCAAGCTGACGATGTTTCGTTGAGTGGAGCAGTTCAGTCTTTCAACGGTTACGTGCAGTTTGCACCGAGAACTTCAAACAGGGCGATTGATCTCGGTACCAATACCGGTGGTCGACTTGGTTTGATTGCGAGTGAACTAAGTTTGGTTGATGCAAACCGACTGAGAATCGGCTCTTCCACCAGCGGGGACATTTTCCTAACCACAAACATTTCAATAAGTGCTGCGAAGGTAGGCTCTTTACGCCTCAGCACTGCAGGATCTATAACTGCATCAGCAGGTGCTGTTCTTACAGCCCCCAACCTCGCAATTGACGCGGGTGGTGGAGTAAACCTCCCGGGTTCCAACTCAGTATCAGGCGCTGTTGCGATTTCAGCATCTTCAATGGTGACCTACTCGTCTGCTGTTTCTTACTCCGCTGCCACAGTGGACAATGTGCTGCCTGTATTTGGTATCGGAAGAGCCATTTCTCAGACCAACAGTCCGAGCGTTCAAGACGCCAATGAGTTCTTGGCAGTTACGTTCAACCCGCCACCCCAGGTTGCAATTACAGATGCTTACAACAAGGTGCTGGACGGTAACAACAGAACCGCATACACCTACACAGTCTCTGCCGCAGTTGCATCTGGATCCGGAGTGGTTCAGGGACTAACTTCATCTTCACGAGTCGGCGGACTCGTCACCTTCAATGCGCTCCGTGTGAATTCCGGAGTAGGAATATACGCATTCACCTTTAGCGCTGAGGTTTCTCCAACCTCAACCCTGACAACGCGCTCAATCGATTACAACGTCATGGCTGGAGAGCCAGGCCAGCTGGTCGTTACAGCAAACACCACATCTGCCGTGGTGGGACAAACCGGTCTGCACTTCTCAGTTCTTGTTCGAGACGCATTTGGAAATGCGATCACCGCAGGTGAACACAAAAACATCACTGTCTCTGCCAGCGTCTCCGGTGCCACCATACTTTCTGGCACTCAGACCAGGTCCAGTGATGCTGGCGTTGCCACCTTCAACTCACTGGTGCTTGCTGGTTCAACCAGCAACACCATCACGGTCTCCTTCTTCGTTACCTACAACAGGCTCTCAGATGGTCAGTCCACAACCGTCACCTCATCTGGCACGTTGGTGACTCTGAGGCCGGGTGCCCCAACTCAGCTGGTTATTAACTCCGCTTCTCAAACTCAGGCGAACCGCAGCACCTTGAGTCAACTTGTTGTTCGAATGCTGGATGTCTACGGAAACCAAACGCTCAACCAAACCGGAACGATCAGCGCAGTGATTGGATTTGGTTCTGGCGCGGCTTTGATAGGTGCTTCGGCATCACCGATAGCAACCGGCACAAATACCGCAGCCGTTGCGACCTTCTCAAACATTGCGCTTCAAGGAACTGTCGGGACCTTCAGACTCGATTTCAACTCTTCGATTGCCGGAGTGACATCGGTATCGCACACGGTGACATTGACCCCTGGAGCTGCAACGCGGATTGCACTTGACACCCTAGCGGCGGGAGCACGAGCTGGAATTGTCTTCACGCAGCAGCCAAGACTCAGTCTCCGGGATGCCGATGACAATGTCGTTTCTGCTAGCGCTTCAATCTCTGCAACATCAGCGACTCCGCTGTCTGGAACTACTCAAATAGCGATATCAGATGGCTTTGCAACCTATAGCGATCTGGTGCTCTCCGCCAATGCGAGCGCTAAGACTCTGAGCTACCGTGTAACGGCGCCAGCCGGATACACATCTTTCTCTATTAGCCAGACAATTTTGCTCACCGCTGGATTACCGACACAGTTAGTTTGGAACTCTGCGTTCTCAAACCAAATTGCCGGAACTGATCAGGCTGCTGCGAGAACTGTTTTGCTGAGGGATGCCTGGAACAACCTCACCTCGCAGTCCTCTTCTATCTCAATAACTCTTCAGCGAGTTTCATCCACCGACTCTGATCAGTTGATTGCCACCACAGGTGTAATCACCATTTCGCCTTCTGCAACCTCTGTATCGGCAACCTTCCCGCAGGTTCGGGTCAGCACAGTCGGAACATTCAAGTTCAAAGCGTCAGCGACTGGACTAACAGCTGCTCTGAGCAACGATTTCACGATCACGAATGCCTCACCTTCTAAGCTGGCAATCCTCCAAGACATGCCATCTTCTGTTGGCTCAGGCTTGACCTTTAGTCCGCCTGTTCGAGTGCAAGTTCTCGACCAATTCGACAACCCGGTAGTTGATAGAGCGCTCTCGCTGTCGGCGTCGGTTATCTCGGGCTCTGCAATTTCAGTTGCTGGCGCTAACGCCGACCTTGTCTCGGGCAGCTCCATAGTTGAGTTCCCTGATTTGGCAATTGAAGCTGTTGCCTCAAACTTGCAGCTGAGATTTGGCGTGGTTGGCGTCCACTCAGCGGCATCCAGATCCAGCTCGGTATTCGCGATTACCTATGGCGCCCCAGCAAGGCTCAGCGTCAGTTCAACGGCAATCTCTGTTGCTAACCGAACCACGTTGCCGCAGTTGCAGGTGTCAGTTTTGGACTCGGCGGGCAACCTGGTTTCAAACTCAACCGCAAATGTAAATGCTGCAGTTTCTGGACTGACCCTCGGTGGCACTAACTCAGTCTTTGCATCATCAGGTGTTGCAAACTTCAATGCGCTATCACTTTCGGGAACAGTTGGCACTTACAGCCTTAGCTTCACGGCTACTGCAGTGACAGGAGCAACGACTTCGGTCACTCTCACCCACGGTCTTGCAACCTCTATATCTCTGACGGTTTCCGCAACCGCGAAAAACGCGCAAAACTTTGCGAACCAGCCTGTGGTTCGAATTTTCGATGCTGATAACAACCTCGTTACAACGGGGGCTCAGTCCACTCAGACGGTTGAGCTGATCGCTAGCTCTGGTTCGCTTGGCGGCTCAACTGCTATTTCGGCCAGTGGCGGAATCGCCACTTTCTCTGGAGTTTCACTCACCGGCACCGCGGGAAGCATCACACTTACCGGAAGGGTCTACCAACCTCAAACCTTGTCCGCCAACCAAGTAATCGAGCTTGGCTTCGGTAACGCCACCAAGCTAACCCTGGAAACTCAGGCAGTTGGGGCTGCAAGCGGTATTGCGCTAACCACGCAACCAGTTCTGAGGTTGCGTGACAGCGCAGACAACATCGTTACCGGTGTTGCCCACAACGTAGTGGCAGTAATTGACCCAGCAGCCTCATTGTCCGGGGCAACGGTTGCAGTGAACACCTCAACCGGTACCGCTACCTTCACGGCACTCTCGATTTCTGGAACTGTCGGCAGCTACACCCTGAGCTACTCAATCGAAGGCGCGAGTAGCTCAGCGGTGACAAGCGCAAGTCAGGCCCTAGAGCTGACGCACGGTGTTGCAGTTTCTTTGAAGATGGTTTCTCAGCCAACTAGCGGTATCGCGGGAGTCACCTTGTCGCCGATGGTTATCGAGATAGTTGACGCTAGAGGAAACAGGGTCACTACCGGTGAGGCTTCATCTCGTTCGGTCACGATTACGGCGGTCACATTTGGCTCGATTCGAGGAACACGTTCCGCCTCGCTCTCATCAGGTGTTGTGACCTTCGATAACCTCTCCGTTACAGAGGCTGGCAGCAACATTCGTTTCACCATTAATGCTTCGAACTTGGGCACTTTCTTATACGGCTCAAACATGAACATAACTGCCGGTGCACCGACGAGGTTGACCGTAGCGTTGGGTCAACCAGTGAACAAGAAGGCGGGTGAAGCCCAGGCTGCAAACCTGACCGTCAGGCTTGAGGATGATTTTGGAAACATCGGCACCGCATCCTCAACCTATTCACTTACGGTTCAAATCGTTTCTTCGAGTGACACATCTGTTGTCGAGCGCACGGCGAATGCATTGACCATCTCTCCAGGTGGAACTATCGCCGACGCTCTCAAGAACAACCTCTTCGTCAACAAAGTTGGTAGTTGGAGGATTAAGGTTTCGAGTGCTGGGCTGCAGCCTGCAATCACAAATGTATTCAGCATCTCAAACGCTGCAGCCTCCAAGTTGGTTGTGATTCAAGATGTTCCGGCGTCCGTTAGATCTGGGTTGACATTCAGCCCGGCCGTCAAGCTGCAGGTTCAGGACCAGTTCAACAACCCAGTTTTGGACTCTGTCACGACCATCTCTGCAACCGTGGTTTCCGGAACATCTATATCTGTTGCTGGCAGCAGATCAGCAAACGTTTTGGGTGACTCGTTTATTGAGCTTCCAAATCTCACAGTCGAAGGACTCGCTGGAACCAAGAAGCTTCGCTTCAACATGGTCTCTAACAGCGCTAACGCCAACGTCGCATTTGCTGACTCGGCCGACTTCTCGCTTACCTTCGGTGTTGCAACCAGACTCTCAGCTAGCGCAACCGCGGTCTCTGTTTCTAACCGAACCAATTTCCCATCGATCAATATCTCGGTTCTGGACAGTGCTGGAAACATCGTGACCGATAACCAGGCTCAGATTATTGCTTCGGCATCTGGTCTCGCGGCAACGGGAACCCAGAACCGGTTTGCAGCATCTGGTCAGGCGGTATTTGATGACCTGATCTTCTCGGGTTCTGTTGGAAACTACACACTTGGTTTCAGTGCCACTTCGCTAACCTCGGCAACAGTGTCGGTGACCATAAATCACGGTTCCGCCTATCGAGTTGATCTAAGGATTCAGCAGAGCTCCAGGAATAACAAGACACTAGATGCCACAGGCGTCTACATCTATGACCGAGACGACAACCTGGTAACCACCGGTGCTCAATCAACTCAAACCGTTGTGATTGAGGCAGCCGGCGCCGTGCTTTCTGGAACCTCGGCAATCTCTGCTTCTGCCGGTATTGCAACCTTTAGCAACCTGGCACTAACCGGCAGTGTCAGCCCAAGCATCTCGGTGAGTGCAAAGATTCTGCTGCCGAACTTGATCTCCACCACCTCAAGCTTTGAGCTGTTGCCTGGTGATCCAGATCGCCTAGCGATCACAACCAACGCCAGTGGTTTTGCAAACCGAGAGGTCTTCGGAACTGCTCCTGCGATTACGGTTCGCGACATCTCTGGAAACACTGTGCCAGCAACTGGCATGGATATTCGAGTGACGGTTGCCACAGCATCTATATCCGGTAGCGTGACGAGCTCTGCGGCAACCGGTGTTGCAACTTTTGCCAACAACCTCTCTATAAGAGGTATTGCTGGGAACCACACCCTGGTGTTCACAGCCGAGGGAACTTCCTCTTCAGGCGTGGTTTCTGCCTCCCAGGCAATTGTTCTAAACCACGGTGCGGCATCCCAGCTTGCTATCACCCAAGCTGCCGGTAATGCTCGAATCAATCAGAACTTTGGCACTCAGCCAGCGGTTGAGCTAAGAGACCCAGAGGGTAACCGAGTATCAACTTCCAACCTGGCTACTGCAACCATTGAGGTGAGCTACTCGGGTCAGATCTGGGATGCTCAGACCAAAACCGGTGTCACCCTGCTTGGCACAAGGTCAATCAGCCTCTCGGCCGGTGTTGGTCAATTCCCCAACCTTGAGTTCGAAGGTGTGGCTGGAACTTATACCCTGAGCTACACAGTTGTTGATGCACCAAGCATCTCGAGAAGTGGTTCGGTAACGGTCGATGCTGGCACCCCAACCGGTATCAACATTTTGGTGCAACCGCAAAACATCATCGCGGGTCAGGCGTTTGCAACTACCCTCCAGGCTGAGGTCATCGATGACTTCTATAACCGTGTGACCAGGGTCACCTCATCTGCAACTCTGAAGGTTAGCCTGATGAGCTCCTCGGCAACACCGAGTGTGATTTCTGAATCTGCAGAGTTCCAGGTAAACAGTGGTTTGGCGAACTTCACCGGTCTCACCTTCACATCTGCTGGAACCAGGTATCTGAAGTTTGAGTCTGGGGCAAGCTCGTCGCTGCCATCGCTGCAGGCTCAGACCTCAACCAACTTCGTGATTACTCACGCTGCGCCTTCGGCTCTAGTTTGGGAGGCACAGCCTGCAACTTCGGTGGCCAACGATGCCGTAATTTCGGGTCAGGGTGAGGCCTATCCGAGACTTCGTGCTAACGACCAATTCGGCAACCTGGCATCGAGTGCAGTGATGACTGTTTCGGCGAGCGTTACTCCGACTCCTCAGGTGCTTCGCAACCAGACTGTTTCATTCGTTGGTGGTTATGCGACCTTCACTAACCTCAGCATGCGAGCTGTTACCGGCAGTTACGCAATCAGCTTCTCGGCCACTGTGAACAGTTCAGCGTTTAGCTCCATCGCCCACCAGATTCAAGTGGTGCATGGAACTCCTGATTACCTAGAGCCGATAACTCACCCGACTCAGGTCAGAGCCGGTGTGGTATTTGCAACTCAGCCTGTGATTGAGGTTCGTGACTCTGCTGGTAACCGAGTTGAGAACAGCTCGATTACCGTGACGGTTGCCGCTCAGGGTGCACAGCTCACTGGTCAAACTTCGGTGGCTGCCCAAAATGGTCTCACCACATTTACCGCTATGGAGCTCTCGGGTTCAGTCTCTTCGGTTGTGACTCTGAGCTACACCGCAACCTTTGGTGGACAGAGCATTGGGGTTGGCACCAGAACAGTTACCTTGGTGCCTGGTCTTGCGGATCGCATGACCTTGGACTGGAGCGCGGCTGATATCCAAACTAGAGTCGCAATTACACCAGCCCCTCAGGTCAAACTATTTGACGAGTTTGGCAACCTAGTTACCTTGGACAGCTCCACCCAGGTGGTCGCCAAGCTCTATCGCCTTGGCAGCGAGGTGACTACTTCAACTCAGGTGTTTACGGCATCCTCAGGCGTTATTACCTTTACCGGTTTGAAGTTCACCGCAATTCCTAACCAGGGTTACTCACTGAGATTTGAATCAACTGGTTTGGCCGCGGTTTCTTCTTCGGCAATTGCGGTCCTGCCAGGACCGGTTGAGCGAGTGGAGATTGTGGATCAACCAGGTTCTGGAAGCGGAGCAACTCAGGCTAGAACTGGTGATGCGCTTCCGAGTCAGCCAAGAATCAAGCTGGTTGACTTCGATGGCAACATTGTCACGACCGTCAACTCTGGTTCGATAACCGCCCAGATTGCCAGTGGTTTGGATGGCCAGGTGCTGTCGGCATCAGCATCAATTAGCGCAGGTATTGCGCAGTTCAGCGATCTTGGATTGATTGGTCGAGTTGCTACCCCAACTCAGTCTGCCGAGATCTACACTCTGGACTTCAAGTATCAAAACATCACCTCATCGCCATCGGCTCAGCTGACCCTGAAGCACAACCTGGCAAACAAGATTGTGCAGATTCAAAATGCGGTTGGTGGAGCAGCGGGTCTTGCTCTTCCGACTCCTCCCCGAGTCAAGGTTGTAGACCGCTTCGGCAACACCGTCTTCCAAGATTCTGCTATCACGCTGGTTGCAGTTCCAGAAGTTGCAACCGGCGCGATGGGAAGCGTCATCAACGTTTCCGGCAACATAGTTCAAACCGGAGCTGATGGAGCTGCAACCTTCTCGATGACCTTGGGTGGTCTGGCGAGCAACACCTACCGTCTTGTATTCAAGGACATCGATGAGACGCTGATTACAGCGAGCCAGAGCGGTATTGTGCTCACCCACGGTCAGGCTAACCAGCTTGTGATCGCTCGTGCTGCCAGTGCCACCGATTCCAACCAAGTAAGAACCAAGACCGGTGAGGCGCTGAAGGTGCAGCCGGTGATCGAGATTCACGACGCCTTTGGAAACCGAGTCCTCGATGCCAACTACACGATTACCGCATCGCTCTCGAGCACTGTGCGTGGGGCTCGGGATTACCTAAGAAACTTCACTGCTTCGGCTGTGGCTGGTGTTGCCACCTTCTCAAACCTTGCGATGATCGTGCAGCCTGAGGCAAGTTATCAGCTCACCTATAGATTTGTGCTTTCGGCAACCGCACTCACCCAGCAGAGTCCACTTTGGGTTACTCACGCTAACGCCGAATACATAACCATTGAGCGCCAACCTCAGGGTGGCAACAAGACTGGAAATAGCTTGAGTCTCTCCCCAGTTGTCACGGTTCGCGACTTCGATGGCAACCCAACCACGATGATCTCTGCAGAGACAATATCTGCGGTCATTTATCAGGGTGCTGGTTTGGTTACTGCGAATGGACAGGCAAGTGTTGTAAACGGTGTTGCCACATTCTCAAACCTCACACTTGTTGCATTACCGGGTGAGGCTCAGCGACTGAGGTTCGAGCTAGTTGGCTTTAGCAACTCTGCATCGCAAGTAGTGAAGTCGGTGGCATCTGATGAGATTACGTTGACCTTCTCCGACGCTCACCAGCTTGCAGTCATTCAGCAGCCAAGTGCCAATGCCATCACCGCGGAGCTTCTTGCCACCCAACCAAAGGTAGTAATACAGGACCGCTTTGGTAACACGGTTTCCGACTATGTCGGAAGTGTTTGGGTTGAGAGCCAAGTCGGCTCGAGGTTGGTCGATGCCCAAGATCAAACCCTCGCATCTATTTCCGCCCTAGTCGTAAATGGTGTTGCGACCTTCAACACGGTTCGTATCGAAGCTCCGGCCAACTTCGGGTACACCCTGAACTTTGCATCTGGCGCCTTGGCGACTACCACATCAAACGCGGTTCAGCTCACCCACACTTCGCCTAACTCACTTCAGATTGTTTCTCAGCCGGTGGGCGCGATCACTGGACAGAGCTTGGCTAACCAGCCTCAGGTCAAAATTCTGGACCGATTCGGAAACCTAGCTGACACCAACAACACCTCGCAGATCAGTGTTTCAGTGTTCTCTGGTCCAGCCAGACCGGGTGGTCAGCAGGCCCAGATTTCTGGTTCAACAACTGTGACCGTAACTGGTGGTGTTGCTACCTTCTCTGGACTGAAGTTCACCGGTCGGGTTGGCTCTGACTACATCTGGCAGTTCTCCGATGGAGCCCGAACCGTGAACTCAAACCCGGTTCGGGTGAGTGCTGCAGGTGCCTACAGCTTCGAGTGGGTTCAGCTACCGGTAGTTGATCGCACCGGTGAGTTGATGACCACACCTGCTGCACTGCGTGCACTGGACTTCGATGGCAACCTAGCGGTTTCTAGCTCAGACACTGTGACGGTGACGGTTACCGGTGGTGGCTACATCGAGTCCGGCACCACAAGCCAAATCGTCAATGGTTATGTGACGTTCTCGAATTTGATTTTGGTTGCGACCCCGGGGGTTGCTCAGCAGCTCACCTTCACAGCAAATCCTGGTAACCAGAGCTTTGCTATCAGCACCCTGCAGAACCTGATTGTCCGTCACACAACAACCAGTGAGCTGAGAGTCAACCAGTCACCCACGGTGCTTGGTCAGCAAGGTGCTTCGTTTGGCACTCAGCCAAAGATCTTCCTCTATGACCGCTATGGCAATAAGGCGATCAACGACAGCTCCACAGTGGTTACAGCGACCATCGCTTCCGGAGCTGGGGGAGCAGTCACCGGATCTGCGGTTGTCACTGCGATAAATGGTGAGGCTAACTTTGCCACCTTGGGTATCACTGGTTCGCCTGGTGTTGCCTACACCTTGAACTATGCTGCCAATCAGGGCTTTAGCGTCACAGATGCAACTGCACTGAGGGTCTTCAAGACAGCAGCAATCAATGTTGCCTACCCAACCGTCAACTTCTCACTGAGTGCAACGATTGCTCCCACGGTTGCAACTACCGACTCAACCGAGAAGCCACTGGTCTTTACCTCCACCACCACTCAGTTCTGCACAGTTAACAGTGCAACCGGTGTGGCCACGATTGTGTCGGCTGGAAACTGTGTGATTAGGGTCAGCATCGACACCGGCACCTACTACCTCCAGAATGTGCTGGATGTGAACCTGGTAATCAACAAGTCACTTCAGGCACCGCTATTGATGACCAACCCGAACTTTGTTGCCTACGGTCAGATTCTGACCCTGACTCACTCCGGCGGTTCTTCGACCGAGGCACCTTCCTACTACGCGACTGGAACCTGTCGTGCATTTGGTAACCAACTGATGATGACCGGTGATGCCACTGAGGGCAGCACCGCAAGCTGTGTGGTTCGCGTTATCCAAGATGGTGACCAGAACTTTGAGAGTGCGGTATCGCCGGCTCAGCGCATCGAGGTTCGACGTATTCCACAGCAGCCACTGAGAATCGGTAATGCCCGCGAGACGTCGGTTGGTGATGTCGAGCTGTTCACGGTTGGTGGCTCTGGTCAGGGATCTGTTAGCTACCGAGTAGAGGTCGGTCAGGGAACCGCAACCTGTTCGATTGTGGAGGGCAACAAGCTTCGTGCCACCACCAACGGCTGGTGTGAGGTGACTGCGCAGAAGGCGATGTCAACCAACTACAACACAGCATCCAGCCCAGTTGCAGTCTTCACCTTCTCTAAGCAGATTCAGGTTGTCACATTCACCTCGGCAACCCCAGGCATGCTGCTGCCCGGTCAGAGTTACCAGTTAGCAGCCACTGCATCATCTGGTTTGAGCATCAGCTACGCAGTTACCCGTGGTCTAGAGATTCAAGCTTCACAAAACACGAACTACTCTCCAGCTGTTTGTAGTCTGAGTGGCACGACGGTGACACTGCTTGGCACGGGTACCTGTGAGATCACTGCCACCCAGGGCGGCAATGCCCAGTTTGCTCAAGCAAGTGCCAAGTTGATCCTGACCGTAGGTCAGCTGAACCAGGTAATCGAGTTCAATACCCCGAGCGATATCAGCTTCGGGTCACCAGCTACTCGTTTGATTGCTAACGCATCCTCGGGGCTACCAGTTAGCTACACGATCTCCAGCGGTGTGACCGCATGTAGCGTCAGTTCAACTGGAATGCTGAGCCTAAACTCAGCAGGCGACTGCACGGTGGTGGCCACCCAAGCTGGTGACAGTAGATATGCACCTGCGGCTCCGGTCACCAGAACATTCAAGGTCTTGCCTGACAGAGCATCCGCGCCGGCACTTATCTCAGCTGCGGTAGGTAACCAGTGGTTCACTGTTGGTTACACCCAGCCAAGCTACACCGGTGGCTCTGCAATCATCGGTTACCGCCTGGAGGTCACTGATGTTGATTCTGGAGATACCTATGTCAACTCCGCCTGCTCGACCACGGCTCCGCTGAGCTGCACCATGGTTGGTCTGCCAAACGATCGCAACTACACCGCGAGAATTGCCGCCATCACCGCAGCTGGGGTTGGAAGGTACTCGCCATCCACTGCCAACATGATGCCGACCAGCGCACAGATTTCGGTAACTCAGCTAAAGGCCAACGTTTCAGGTGCTGATCTAGTTATGAACTGGACCCCACCGGCTGTGGTCTCGGGCAACTTTGTTCGTTACGAGGTTTATGTCTGGCCAACCGGAACCGCAGTTCCAACCTCGCCAGCCACAACTCTTTCGAGCCAGAGCGCAAGCACCGTTGCGGTAGATGTGACATCAATGTCGAGCACGATTAGTCAGATCGCAAACCGAACTCAACCTGTGTTTGTGTCCGCTTTCCAGACAAGGCCTCGGGTTGTTGTCTTTGGTGCTGTGAACCAGGGACCACTTGGCTTTATCCGTCTTGCCTCTTCTCAGTCGCAGGCTGTTGCCAGCTCGCAGACTGGTTATGAGATACGCGTTGTGACAATCACCGACGAGCACTCGACCTCGCAGA
>JACCDW011428636.1_pt1 | contig 22068 bp, 18 predicted proteins | sample 7449781 | NCBI WGS metagenome assembly JACCDW01 (sample SAMN15323449, study PRJNA562643) | freshwater metagenome | isolation source: river surface water | place: USA:Blue River Watershed | collected 2017-08-18
GCGGGGCTGGCCAGCACGAACTTGGTGTTGAAGATGTTCAACCCCTTGTTCTCCATGGCGCCCATGTTGAAGTCGCCCACGGCCACGATCATGAAGCGCTCCAGGTCCAGGGGAAGGCCGAAGCGGTGCTCGTCCCAGATGACAGAAGCGATCAGCGAATTCATCGCGTGCTCGGTCTTCTCCAGGTCGCCGCGGCGCACGTACACCTGCAGCAGGTGTTCCTTGCCGCTGCGGGTGCGGATGTGCTGCTGCCGGCTCACCAGGTCGGCGCCGACCAGGGCAAACAGGTAGCTGGGCTTGGGGAAGGGGTCGTGCCACTTGGCGAAGTGGCGTCCGTTGTCCAGATCGCCCTCTTCGACCAGGTTGCCGTTGCTCAGCAGCACCGGGTACTGCGCTTTGTTGGCGCGCAGCGTCACGGTGAAGACAGCCATCACATCGGGTCGGTCGAGGAAGTAGGTGATGCGCCGAAAGCCCTCGGCCTCGCATTGGGTGAAAAACCCACCGCCCGAGGTGTACAGGCCACTCAACTGCGTGTTCTTCTCGGGTGCCACCGTGTTGCGGATTTCCAGGGTGAAGCGCTCACCCACGGCCACATTCGGTGGCGTGTCGATGACCAGCATGCCGTCGTCGTGGCGGAAGCTCACGCTTTCGCCATTGGCCAGCACGCGCAGCAGGTTGAGGTCTTCCCCGTGCAGGCGCAGAGCAGGGGCGGTGTCGCCGGCTGCGGCGCGCTCGATCTCCAGCTTGCTGGCGACGATGGTTTTGGCCGGGTCCAGGTCGAAAGTGAGGTCGACGCTGCGGATCCAATAGTCGGGGGCGGCGTAGTCCAGCCGGTTGACGATGGGGGAAGAGGTGCCTTCTCGCATGGTGGGCTCCTGGTTCACAAACCCTGTTTCAGGCTTGCGGTGATGAAGTTGTCGAGGTCACCGTCCAGCACCTTCTGGGTGTTGGAGATTTCCACGTTGGTGCGCAGGTCCTTGATGCGGCTTTGGTCCAGCACATAGCTGCGGATCTGGTGGCCCCAGCCCACATCGGTCTTGCTGTCTTCGAGCTTCTGCTGCTCTTCGCGCTGCTTGCGCATTTCGTGCTCGTACAGCCGCGAACGCAGCATGGCCCAGGCCTCGTCGCGGTTGCGGTGCTGCGAGCGGTCGTTCTGGCACTGCACCACGATGCCGGTGGGAATGTGCGTCAAGCGCACGGCCGAATCGGTCTTGTTGATGTGCTGGCCGCCGGCCCCACTGGCGCGGAAGGTGTCGGTGCGCACATCGGCCGGATTGATCTCGATCTCGATCGAATCGTCCACTTCGGGGTACACGAACAAGGAGGCGAACGAGGTGTGTCGGCCGCCGGCGCTGTCAAACGGACTCTTGCGCACCAGGCGGTGAACGCCGGTTTCGGTGCGCAGGTGCCCATAGGCGTAGTCGCCCTCGACCTTGATGGTGGCGCTGCGGATGCCGGCCACGTCACCTTCGGTTTCCTCCATCACCTCGGCCTTGAAGCCCTTGCGTTCGCAGTACTTCAGGTACTGGCGCAGCAGCATGCTGGCCCAGTCGCAGGCCTCGGTGCCACCGGCGCCGGCCTGGATGTCGATGAAGCAATTCAGTGGATCGGCCTGGTTGGCGAACATGCGGCGGAACTCGAGTTGCTCCACCACTTCACGCAACTTCTCGGTCTCGTCCGAGATCGCCTGCAGGCCGTCAAGGTCGCCTTCGTCTTTGCTCATCTCAAAGAGCTCGAGGTTGTCTTTGAGGTTCTGCGCCAGGTGGTTGATGGTTTCCACCACCGTTTCCAGCGACTTCTTCTCGCGGCCCAGTTCCTGGGCGCGCTTGGGATCGTTCCAAACGGCCGGGTTCTCCAGGGCCGCATTCACTTCGTTCAACCGCAGGGCTTTGCGGTCGTAGTCAAAGATACCCCCGAAGTTGTTCGGTGCGCGCGGAGAGGTCAACCAAGGCGGTGCCAATGGCGTTGATTTGTTCGATGTCCATGTGTCGGTGGCTGTTTTTGGCGGTCGATCCGCGCGTAAAACCTCGGATTTTCGCATGGGGTCGCCCCCTAAGAGATTTCCCGACTTGGGTTTTCCCTTGAGCGCAAACCCCCTCGCGGCCCGTAGCATGGCTCGATTCGTGACGTCGTCGCGTGCAAGTCCTGCCGCCACGATGCGTTTGTGTGCGGCACGGTTGCTGCATGAGGGCAAGCAGGAGCGCTCCATGGACATGGGTTGCCTGATCGCAGGCGTGGAATTGGCCGGGGGCGTGCGCTTGGCGCGTTCCGGCGCAGCCGCATCCCGCGAGATGGTGGACTACCTGGAAGGCGATCTCGGGCTCTCGCACCACCTGTGGCATGAACTGCCCGGCCCCCTGGGGTCCACCTGCATGGTGCTGACCGAGGAGGCCCATCGGGCCCTGATGCCGGGTTTTGACACCCTGAACCTGCGCGCTTGCCTGAATCCCTCGATCACCGACCTGGACCTGGCCATTGAGCGCGAGACCGCGGTGGCGCTGCTGGGCGCGCCTCAACCCTTCCCGTTCGACAGCGCGGCTGATTTCGCCTCACATGTGCGCGTGCAGCGCCGCATCTGCCGTGCAGCCGAGCGCACGGCGGTGGCCTTCAAGACCCTGGCGGCCGAGCGCCCCGAGCAGTACTGGTGCTACGACGATGACGCCGGCTTCCTGCTGCGGCCCGGGCAGCACCTGGCCCAGGCATTGCGGGCAGCCACCCAGCCCTCCGTCACGGGGCAGCTTTACGACTTTTCCTGCTACCGCGCCAGCGAGTACGTGATCTTGCTGGGACTGGCCGAAGAGTTGGAGGTCACGCATCCGGCGCTGCTGGACAGCCTGGAGCAGCGTTGCCGCCGCCGCGCCATTCGCTCGCGTGAGTTCCACGACGTGTTCCTTGACGAGTTCGGTTCGCACGAGCAGCCGCTTCCGGCGCGCTACTTCGTGCCCGGCGATCGCCTGTGGTTCCGAAATCCCGACGAGCGATCATCCGACGCCTTGGGCTACGAAGGATCCTGGGTGATCTACATGGGCGGTGGCCTGTTCAGCAATTTCTGGAAGCAGGATCGCCCTTACACCTTGGAAGACAAGTGCATCGAGATCTTCCATTGGCGCGATGGTGCCTACCAGGACGATCAGGCCGAATGGCAGATGGATGAAGCCAAGGTCGAGGCCTGCGTGGCACGCACCCAGGCCGATGGCCAGGAGCGCTGTCGGGTGTTGCAGCGCATGATGCGCATGCGTGATCCGCAGGGTGTGTATGCCGACGGTGGCTGCTTGGACGCTTCGCGTGAGCAAGCCAAGAGCGTCGGGCCGTCGCACTGCCGACTGCAGGTGCAAGCGGCCTGAGGGCCTGACGGCCTGACGGCCAAGTGCCCCCTCGCGCGCTATTTAGGCCCCGCCTCTGAAGGCCGGAAGGCGCTTCAACCCAGAAAGTCCTCGATCAGCTGGGCCAGCACCTGGGGCTGGTCGTGGTGCAGCATGTGCCCGCAGTCTTCGATCCATTCGCTGCGCACCTGCGGTACCACCTTCATCCGTTCCTGGAACTCCGCCAGGCTGTAGCGATTGCCCCACCACTGCGACAGATCGGTCTGCCGCCCCACCACCGACATCACCGGCGCGCTGATCCGCTTCCAGCAGGCCAGCACCTCGGGCACCCGGTACAGCATCGGGTTGACGCGCTTGTGTGCCGGGTCGCCCAGGATGTGCCACTGTCCCTTGGGGTCGGGCTGCGCCCATTGTGTGGACAGCCACGCCGCCTTGTCGGCGCTCAAGCGGGGGTTGTTCTTCATCAGGCGGCGCGCCACGCCGGCGGCGCTGTCGTAGGGGCGCATCTCCTGGGGTGTGGCGATTTCATCGAGCCACTTCGCATACTGCGCTGGCGCCTGATCGGCCGGCCGCTCGGGTAGTCCGAAGCCTTCGAGGTTGATCAATCGGCGGATGCGAGTGGGGCGCACGCCGGCATACATCATCACCACATTGCCGCCCATGCTGTGGCCCAGCAAGTCGATGTGGGGCAGGGCGGGCCAGCCCACCTCGGGTGCGCGCAGCAAAGCTTCCAGGTCGGCCAGGTAGTCGGGGAACCAATAGGCATCGGTGTGCGGGGCCGCGCGGCTGTGGCCGAAGCCACGCCAATCCGGGGCCACGATGAAGCGCTCCTCCTTCATCGCATCCACCAGAAACTGCCAGGAGGCGGCCACGTCCATCCAGCCGTGCACCATCACCAGGGCCGGGCGTTCGGCGGTGCAGTTGGCGGCGTCGCCCCAAAGGCGCAGGTGGTAATTCACGCCACGAATGGCCAGGTGCAGGCTGCGGCTGTGACGTTCTGGCCGGTACGGATCGCCGGATGAAGCATCCGACGCCATGCCCGTTGCGGATTCAATCGCCGGCGTGGGCGTGTTCGGGTCTTCGCTCATCCGCGCATCCTATCGCCGCGGTGAACAAGCCTTCGACCAGTGCCAACCGTGCCTGCCGCTGCGCTTGGGACGCATGGGCGGGCAATTCGCTCAGCAGTGAGTCTCCCAGCATCGCGCTGTAGAGGATGTAGGCCCTGCGGCGCGCATCCATCACCGCAAACCCCAGGGCTGAGAACACCTGTGCGATGTAGCCCAGGCGGCTCTCGTCGGCCTCGCGCACGATCTGCGCGGCCATGTCGTCGCGCCGCGCCCAGGCCCGGATGGCCAGCTCGATGCGGCCCGCCCGAAGCGCAGCCCGCCCGCGCCAGGGCAGGCTGACCAGGTCTTGCAGCTGCTCTCGAGGATCGGTGTGGGCCCGCTCCAATCGGGCCGTGAGTGCCTCGGTGGCGCGCGTACGCCAGGCCTGCAGCACGCGGCGCAGCAATTCGTCGCGGTCCTTGAAGTGCCAGTAGAAGCTGCCGCGGGTCATGCCCAGCTCCTGGGCCAGCACGTCAACCCGTACGCGGTCGATCCCCTGATCGACCAACACCTCGGTGGCGGCCTCGATCCAGGTGTCGGGCGTGCAGGTGCTGCGGGTGGCGGTGGCTCGGGTCTTGGGCATGGCGTCGCGTGGCGATCATCCGCCCATACATTTATGTATGGAAATGAGAGAAAACCCTGATTTTGTTACAACAGGAGGTGCCTAAGATTTCATTTCAAACATACACAACTGTACGGATTGCGCCGTAAGGGCCCGGTTTGGGTCCGCTGGAGGAGATGAGCGTGGAACGCCCCTTTGACGATCCCCTGTACCTGACGCCGCCGGCTGCGCTGCGCGAGGACCGTTCAGATGGGTCATTCGTGCTGCGTTCGCCTCACGCCCTGCCGCCCCCGGCGCGTTGTGTGGGCGAGTGGTTGGAGCAGTGGTCTCGGCGCACGCCCGATGCGGTGGCGTTCGCCGAGCGCGTGACCGTGTCCTCGGGCGCTGGGCAGGGGGTGTCCGGTGCGACAGGCGTCTCACAGGGATGGCGCGAACTCACCTGGGCACAGACCCGCCAGCAGGTAGGCCGCGTCGCGCAGGCCTTGCTCGACCTGCGCCTGCCAGAAGACGACCCAGTGGTTGTGCTGTCCGACAACTCCCTGCACCAGTTGCTGCTCATCCTGGCCTGTCTGCACGTGGGGCGGGCCGTGTGCACCGTTTCCAGCGCCTACAGCCGGCTCACCAAGGACCACACCAAGGTCACCGGCATCCTGCAAACGCTCAAGCCCGCACTCATCTACGCCGACAACGCCGGGGTGTACGGTGGGGCCATCCAAGCAGCTCGCGGCAGCGGCCTGAGCATGCCGGTCGTGCTCAGCCATGGCGCAGCCGACCTTGCGGATGCACTGGCCTTCGACACCCTGTTGGCCACCGACGAAACCCCGGCCGTGGCGCAGGCCTTTGCGCGCATCACGCCCGACACGGTGGCCAAGTACCTGCTGACGTCTGGCTCCACCGGCACGCCCAAGGTGGTCATCAACACCCATCGCATGCTCTGCGCCAACCAGGAGATGCTGGCCAGCGCCTGGCGCTTCCTGCAGCATGAAAAGCCGGTGGTGGTCGATTGGCTGCCCTGGAGCCACACCTTCGGCGGCAACCACAACCTGCACATCGTGATGCGCAACGGCGGCACGCTGGTGATCGACGAGGGCCGCCCCGCGCCGGGGCTGGTCGAAAAGTCCTTGGCCAACCTGGTGAAGTGGCGGCCCACGCTCTACTTCAATGTGCCGCGTGGCCTGGACCTCATCCTGCCCCTGCTCGAGGCCGACGACGAGGCCGCGCGCGCCTTCTTCAGCCGGCTGCGCATGGTCTTCTATGCCGGTGCGGCCTTGCCCCAGGCCACCTGGGACCGCCTTCAGGCTTTGTCGCGCAAGGTGCGTGGGCAAGATGTGTGGCTCACCACCTCCTGGGGTTCGACCGAAACCGCACCGGCTGTCACGCTGGCGCACTTTCGCCTGGAGCGCGCGGGCAACATCGGCATCCCCCTGCCGGGCGTGGAGCTGAAGTTCGTGCCCAACGGCGGCAAGCTGGAGATGCGGGTGCGCGGCGTGAACATCTTTCCCGGCTATCGGCACGCCCCTGAACTCACCGCCAAGGCCTTCGACGAAGAGGGCTACTACTGCATCGGCGATGCCGGTCTTCTGGTGGATGAGGCGCATCCCGAGAAGGGCATCATCTTCAATGGCCGTGTGGCCGAAGACTTCAAGCTCACCACCGGCACCTGGGTGTCGGTGGGTACCTTGCGGGTGAAGTTGGTGTCGGCTCTGGCGCCTTGGGCGCAGGACGCGGTGATCACCGGCCACGACCGTGACGAAGTGGGTGCGCTCATCTTTCCGACTGCCCAGGCCGCATCGGTGTCGCCAGAGGAACTGCGGGCCCATATTCGCGCGGCCTTGGTCGCGATGAAGGGTGAGGGTGGAGGGTCTTCCCAGGTGCCTGTGCGGGCGCTGGTGCTCACCGAACCCCCCAGTGCGGACGGCGGCGAGATCACCGACAAGGGCTACATCAACCAGCGTGCCGTGTTGGCGCGCCGAGCCGCGCTGGTGCAGGCGCTGTACGAAGGCGCCAGCGGCGTGGTCACGCTGAAGTCAGCATAAAGAGGACCCCTCCCGAATGAATGCAGGTCTCTTTCAACGTTTCGACGGCGTCTTCATCCTCGACGGCGTTCGAACCCCGATGGTCGACTACATGGGCGCATTCGCCGATGCCAACCCGATCGACCTGGGCATTGCCGCAGCGCGCGCAGTGCTGCAGCGCGGCGATGTGCCGGCCCTTCAGGTGGATTCGGTGTTGGCCGGCAACATGGCGCCCGGCGGCTTTGACCAGTTTTATGTACCGCGCCACATCGGCCTGTACAGCGGTGTGCCGGTGCAGGTACCGGCGCTCATGGTTCAGCGCATCTGCGGCACGGGCTTCGAACTCTTTCGTCAGGCCGCCGAGCAGATGGTCACCGGTGGCGCCAGCACCGCCTTGGTGGTGGGCACCGAATCCATGACCCGCAACCCCATCGCCGCCTTCGACCACCGAGGCGGCTTTCGCTTGGGCGCGCCGGTGGCCTTCAAGGACTACATGTGGGAGGCCTTGAACGACCCGGCTGCCGTCTCCATGATCATGACGGCAGAAAACCTGGCCAAGCAGTACGGCATCGGCCGCGCCGATGTCGATGCCTTTGCGGCCTTGTCCTTCGCGCGTGCCCTGGCCGCGCAGGAAAGCGGTTGGCTGGCCGGCGAAATCACCCCGGTGCAGGATGCGGTGTTCGAGCTGCAGGGCTACAAGCCGCGCCGGCTCAAGCTGGCTGGCAAGCAGCCCCTGGCCGATCGCGACACGCACCCGCGGCCCACGCCGGTGGATGTGCTCGCGCGACTGCGCACCGTGTTCCCCGATGGCGTGCAGACCGGCGGCAACAGCTCGGCCCTGACAGATGCAGCCGCGGCTGCCCTGGTGGCGCGCGCCGACGTGGCGCAGGCCTGGCAGCAGCGCACCGGCCGCCAGGCACTGGGCCGTGTGGCTGCGGCCGCCGTGGTGGGCGTGCCGCCCGAGATCATGGGCATCGGCCCGGCACCGGCCATCAGGCGGCTCTTGGATGGCGCGGGCCTGAAGCTTGCCGACATTGCCCGTTTCGAGATCAATGAGGCCCAGGGCGCGCAAACGCTGGCCGTGGCGCGTGAGCTGGACCTGCCGCTGGACCGCTTGAACGTGCACGGTGGCGCCATCGCCCTGGGGCATCCGCTGGCCGCCACCGGTGTGCGACTGACCGTCACCGTGGCTCGCCAACTGCAAGCCATCGGTGCGCGATGGGGCGTGGCCTCGGCCTGCATCGGCGGCGGGCAGGGCATTGCCCTGCTGATCGAGAACCCAAAGGCTTCGGCCTGAAACCTGGCGAACCCCGGCAGTTCGCTTCCACCTTTTGCGCCGCTGGCGGCGCGCGCGCTGAGCCGGCAGCGTCATTCCACAACACCACAGGAGACCGACATGACGCATTTACTGAAGAAGACCCTGGTGGCCGCTGCGCTGCTGGCCGCCGGCCTGGGCAATGCCTGGGCCAACATCACCATCGGCGTGGTTGTGCCCATGACCGGCCCGGCCTCGGGCCTTGGCATCCCCATGAGCAACGGTGTGAAGATGTGGCCCGCCACCGTGGCCGGCGAAAAGCTCAACGTGATCATCTTGGATGACGGTACCGACCCCACCAAGGGAACGCAAAACGCGCGCCGTCTGGTCACGGAAAACAAGGTGGATGTGTTGGTGGGCTCCGGTGCCACACCGGTGGGTATCGCCGTGGCAGCGGTGGCCATGGAAAGCAAGACACCTCAGTTGGCGCTGTCGCCCATCGGCCTGCCGCCTGGCCAAGATGCCTGGAGCTTTCGCATGCCGCAAAGCAACGGCGTGATGGCCAACGCCATGGTCAACCACATGGTGAAGAACGGCGTGAAGACCGTGGGCTTCATCGGCTATACCGACGCCTACGGCGAGCAGTGGCTGCAGGCCCTGACGCCCCTGCTGGAGAAGGCCGGGATCAGGCTGCTGGCCACCGAGCGCTTCGCACGGGCCGACACCAGCGTCACCGCACAGGCGCTGAAGATCTCGACGGCCAATCCCGATGCCGTGGTGGTGGTGGCCTCGGGTTCGGGCGCGGCCATGCCGCAGCTGGGCATTGCCGAACGCGGCTACAAGGGAAAGTTCTACCAGACCCACGCGGCGGCCACCCGTGACTTGATGCGCGTGGGCGGCAAGACGGTCGAAGGCACCTTCGTGACCGCCGGCCCCGTGGTGGTGGCCGAGCAGTTGCCCGACGGGCATCCCAGCAAGGCCCTGGGCGTGAAGTTCAACGCCGAGTACGAAAAGATCCACGGGGCAGGCATGCGCAACCAGTTTGCCGCCCATTCCTACGACGTCTACCTGATGCTGGAAAGGGTGGTGCCGGTGGCCCTGAAGAAGGCCAAGCCTGGTACGCCTGAGTTCCGCGCCGCCCTCAAGGAAGCGCTGGAAACCACGCCTGCCCTGGCCGTCACGCACGGCGTGCTCGACTTCACGCCCGAGGACCATTGGGGCTACCGCCCCGACACGGGCGTGGTGATGAAGGTGGTCAACGGTGACTGGAAGCTCGAGCCGCGCTGATCGGCACGACAGATCGGCGCGACAGATGCCCTACGACTACCAAGCCCCTTTGCGGGACATGCGCTTCGTGATCGAGCGTGTGTTGAACGCGCCGCAGTCGTGGGCGTCCAGCGAGGCCTTCGCCGAATTGGACATCCAGACGACGAAGGCTGTTCTTGAGGAGGCCTCGCGCTTTGCGCGTGAGGTGCTCCTGCCGGTGAACGCATCGGGTGACGCCCAGGGCTGTACCCGCAGTGCCGATGGCTCGGTGCGCACTCCGGCGGGCTTCGTAGACGCGTATGCGGCCTTCGTGGACGGTGGCTGGCCTGCGCTGCCCTGTTCGCCCGAGTGGGGTGGACAGGGCCTTCCCCTGCTGCTGGACGCTGCGGTGCGCGAGATGCTCGACGCCTGCAACCACGCCTGGAACATGTATCCCGACCTGCTGCACGGCGCCTACGAAACGATCAAGGCGCACGGCAGTGATGAACTCAAGGCGCGCTACCTGCAAGACCTGGCCACCGGTCGCACCCTGGCCGCCATGGCCCTGACCGAGCCCGGTGCTGGCAGCGACCTCGGCCTCATGCGCAGCAAGGCCGAACCGCAGCCCGACGGAAGCTGGCGGCTCAGCGGTCAGAAGATCTTCATCAGCGGCGGTGAGCACGACCTCACGCCCAACATCGTGCATTTGGTGTTGGCCCGTACACCCGATGCACCCGAGGGCACGCGTGGCATCAGTTTGTTCCTCGTGCCCAAGTTCTTGCCCGAAGGCACGCGCAACACCCTGTTGTGCGAAGCCATCGAACACAAGATGGGCATCCACGGCAGTGCCACTTGTTCCATGCGATATGAGGCCGCCACCGGCTGGTTGGTGGGCCAGCAGCACCGTGGACTGGCCGCCATGTTTCTGATGATGAACAGTGCGCGACTGCACGTGGGCCTGCAGGGCCTGGGGCACTTGGAGATGGCCACCCAGAATGCGCTGCGCTACGCGCAGGAGCGTGATCAAGGCGGCGGGCCGATTGCCAGGCATCCGGCCGTGCGACACATTCTGCTGCGCCTGCAGGCCACCACCGAGGCCTTGCGCTGCATCGCCTACCGTGCGGCACTGGCGCTGGATGAATCCGTGCACCACCCCGATGAACAGCGCCGCGCGGAGCAGGCTGCCCTGGCCGCCTGGCTCACGCCCATCGTGAAGGCCCGTTGCACCGCAGAAGGCTTTGACGGTGCCAGCCGCGCACTGCAGGTGTTCGGCGGCTACGGCTATGTGGGCGAGTACGGGATTGAACAGACCGTGCGTGACGCTCGCATCGCCATGGTCTACGAGGGAACCAACGAGATCCAGGCCATCGACCTGGTGCAGCGCAAGCTGCTGGCCGATGAGGGTCGAGCGCTCAACGTATTCCTGCGCGACTGCGAAGCCGAGGTGAGCCGGCTGCAACGGCACGCCAGTCTGGCGGAGTTCGCAAACGCCTTGCAGGAGCAGGTGAGTGCGGCGCGTGAGGGCTTTGAAGATCTCAAGAGCCGTTCACGGCAGGGGCGCGAGGCGCTGCTGGCCGTCAGCGAAGATGCCATGGCGGCGATGTCGCACCTGGGGATGGCCTGGGCCTTTGCGGCCCGCGCGCGTGCGCTGGTCTGCGGGGGAGCAGAACCGGTGGACCCGGTGGGCCAAACGGACCAGACAGACCAGACCGACCAGATCGACCAGACGGATGACGCGCGATTGTCGGGGCTGGCGCGCTGCCGCTACGGCGTGCAGTGGTTGCTGCCCCAGGCGAAGGTCCACTGGCAGGCCTTGAAGGGCGAGCGCGCCCTGCCTGGTTTGAGCCCATGAGGGCTTGATCCCTGGATGGGGGGCTTGGGCAGCCCCGCAGCAGCGCCCCTTCGCCCGGCATAGACTTCGGCCCAAAGTGCCGATGCCATGAACATTCGCCCCGCCACCCCACAAGACGCTGCGGCCATCGTCGGACTCATCCGTGAGTTGGCTGACTTCGAGCAGCTCACCCATCTGGTCGAAGTCACCCCCGATCGCCTGGCTGAACATCTGTTTGGCAGGCAACCCTACGCGGAGTGTCTGGTGGTGGATGATGGCGGCCCGCTCATCGCGTTTGCGCTGTTTTTCCACAACTTCAGCACCTTCCTGGGTCGGCCAGGTCTGTACCTGGAAGACTTGTACGTGCAGCCCAGCCACCGCGGTCGAGGCATTGGTCGCGCGCTGTTGGTGCGCCTTGCCGCCCTCGCAAGCGAACGCGGATGCGGCCGCTTCGAATGGAGCGTCCTCGATTGGAACGCCAACGCCATCGCCTTCTATGAGAAGGTCGGGGCCTCGGTCCTGCCCGATTGGCGTATCTGCCGGGTCACGGGTGAAGGCCTTCAGCGCCTGGCGCAAGCAAAGGCTTGACCATGGTCCGCGTGAATTCGAACGACCGCTACCCCATCCTGCACGGCCAGTTCCGCTGGCAGGTGCCGCTGTGGTTCAACATCGCCGAGGTGTGCAGCCGGCGCTGGGCCCGTCAAACGCCGCAGGCGGTGGCCATCATCCAGGAAACCGAGGCCGCGTTTGAAAAGGGTCCGGTCTCGCACTGCACCTATGGTGCGCTGCAGGCCCGCGCCAACCAACTCAGCCATGCGCTAAAGGCCTTGGGGGTGAAGCGGGGCGACCGCGTGGCCGTGGTCATGCCCCAGCGCATCGAAACCGCCGTGGCCCACATCGCGCTGTACCAAATGGGCGCGGTGGCCATGCCCCTGTCCATGCTGTTCGGTCCTGAAGCCTTGGCGTACCGGCTGCAGGATTCACAGGCTGTGGTGGCCATCGCCGATGAATCCAGCCTTGAATCGATTCTGCAGGTGCGCGCGCAGTGCCCCGCCCTGGCCACGGTGGTGGCCGTCGGCGCGGCGCAGGGCAGGGGCCTGGGCGCCGTGGTCGATTGGGATCCCACGCTTCGGGCACAGTCTGCGCGCTACACCGCTGTCAAGACGAAGGCTGAAGACGCGGCCGTTCTCATCTACACCAGCGGCACCACCGGCCCGCCCAAGGGGGCGCTCATCCCGCACCGCGCGCTCATTGGCAACCTCACCGGTTTCGTGTGCAGTCAGAACTGGTTTCCTGCGGTTTGTCCCCGCGAAGGTTCGACACCTCCTGCGCAAGGGGCGCCACTGGAGCCGACGTTCTGGTCCCCCGCCGACTGGGCCTGGACGGGCGGACTCATGGACGCGCTTTTGCCCACCTTGTACTTCGGCAAGACGATCGTGGGCTACCAGGGGCGCTTTTCCGCTGAACGGGCTTTTGAACTGCTGCAGCGTCATCGCATCACGCACAGCTTTCTCTTTCCCACCGCGCTCAAGGCCATGATGAAGGCTTGCCCCGAGCCGCAGCGCCACTACCGTTTGGAGCTGCGCGCCATCATGAGCGCAGGCGAGGCCGTGGGCGACGCGGTCTTCAACTGGTGCCGCCAGGCCCTGGGCGTGACCGTCAACGAGATGTTTGGTCAGACCGAAATCAACTACATCGTGGGCAACTGCACCTTCAGCCTCGATGAACGGGGACAGCCGCAGCCGGGCTGGCCCGCGAAGGCCGGCAGCATGGGCCGCGGCTACCCGGGCCATCGCGTGGCGGTCATCGACGACCAGGGAAACGAGTGCCCACGCGGCACACCTGGCGATGTGGCGGTGCACCGATTGGATGTCCACGGTCAACCCGACCCGGTCTTCTTTCTGGGCTACTGGAAGCGCGACAAGGCCACGCGTGAGAAGTACACAGGCGACCCGAGCGACAGTTGGTGCCGAACCGGCGACATGGCCATCATGGACGAAGATGGATACCTCTGGTACCAGGGCCGAAGCGACGACATGTTCAAGGCGGCCGGCTATCGCATCGGTCCCAGCGAGATCGAGAACTGCCTGGTCAAGCACCCGTCGGTGGCCAATGCTGCGGTCGTACCCAAGCCCGACCCTGAGCGCGGTGCGGTAGTCAAGGCCTATATCGTCCTGGCCCCGGGCGTTCAAGCCAGTGATGGACTGATCGCGGAACTGCAGCGGCACGTGCGCGGCAAATTGGCGCCCTATGAATACCCCAAGGACATCGAATTCGTCGATGCCCTTCCCATGACCACCACGGGCAAGGTGCAGCGCCGCGTGCTGCGTCTGCAGGAAGAGGCACGGGCACGCGCCCGGACCGCCTGATCACATGCTTGAATCACGATGGAACACATCAACCTAGGACGCAGCGATCTTCGCGTCACCCGCATTTGCCTGGGCACCATGACCTTCGGGGCTCAGACCGACGAGGGCGAGGCGCACCGCATCATGGATGCTGCGCTGGATATGGGCATCAACTTCTTCGACACGGCTGAGATGTACGCCGTGCCGCCCACGCGGGAGAGCTTTGGCAAGACCGAGGTCATCATCGGCAACTGGTTCGAAAAGCGCCCCGGCGCGCGTCAGAAGGTGGTGCTGGCCAGCAAGATCGCCGGCCCCTCGCGCAACATGGACTGGATTCGAAACGGCGCATCCGATCTCAAGGTCGAGGACTTCAAGGCTGCATGTGATGACAGTCTCAAGCGCCTGAAGACCGATGTGATCGATCTGTACCAGATTCACTGGCCCAACCGCAACGCCCCCGTCTTCGGCCAGCCGTACTACGACCCGTCCAAGAACAAGCCACAGACCTCGATCGAGGCACAGTTGCGCGCCTTGCAAGATCTGGTGCAGGCTGGCAAGGTGCGTCATGTGGGGCTGTCCAACGAAACCCCCTGGGGACTCAGCGAGTTCCTGCGCTTGGCCGATGCCCATGGCCTGCCGCGGGTGCAAAGCGTGCAGAACCCCTACAGCCTGGTCAATCGGGTGGTCGACAACGGGCTGGATGAATTCATGCACCGCAGCGAGGTGTCGCTGCTGGCCTACTCGCCGCTGGCCTTCGGTTCGCTCACTGGAAAGTACGACGACTTCGGCATCATTCCCTCCGACCTTCCCGATGCGGGCCGGCTGTCGCGGTTCGAATCCATGCGCAAGCAGCGGTGGGCGCGGCCCGAAACCCTGGAAGCCGCCCGCCGATACAACACGCTGGCGTGGGAAAGCGGGCTCAAGCCCTACGAAATGGCCTTGGCCTTCTGCTACCGCAACTGGCGGGTGGCTTCCACCATCATCGGCGTGCGTACGCTGGAGCAATTGCAACAGTGTGTGCAGGCCTGGTCGGTGCAACTGCAGCCCGATGTGCTGGAAGGCATCGACCGCATCCGTTGGCAACTCCGCGACCCTGCACAGTAAGGATCACCATGCTCTACCGTCACCTGGGCCGAAGTGGCCTTCGCGTCAGTGCCCTATCCCTCGGGTCCTGGGTCACGTACCACAACCAAGTCGATGTGAAGTCGGCTGTCGAGATGATGGCTGCGGCCTACGACGCGGGGGTCAACTTCTTCGACAATGCCGAGGTCTACGCTGCAGGCCAAAGTGAAGAGGTGATGGGCCAGGCCTTGCGCCAGCTCAAGTGGCCGCGCCTGAACTACATCGTCAGCACGAAGTTCTTCTGGGGGCTTGACCGTGAAGGCGATGCCATCAACCGCAAGGACACCCTCAACCGCAAGTACCTGATGCAGGCCATCGATGGCAGCCTCAAGCGCTTCGGCCTGGACCACATCGATCTGGTCTATTGCCACCGACCCGATCCGCACACGCCCATCGAAGAGACCGCGCGCGCCATGAACGACATGATCGTGCAGGGCAAGGCGCTGTACTGGGGTACCAGCGAGTGGAGTGCAGCCGATATCCGTGCGGCCTGGGAACTCTGCGACCGAAGGGGTTGGCACAAGCCAATGATGGAGCAACCGCAATATCACCTGTTTCATCGCAAGCGCGTGGAGCAGGAATATGCGCGGCTGTACCAGGACACCGGTCTGGGCCTGACCACCTGGAGCCCGCTGGCCAGCGGACTGCTGACGGGAAAGTATCGCCAGGGCATTCCCACAGACAGCCGCGGCGCGCTGGCCAACATGGCGTGGATGCAAGACCAACTCACCGACGCCGCGCGCAACGCGGCCGTGGTGCAACTCGAGCCCATCGCGCGCGAACTCGGCTGCACGCTGGCGCAGTTGGCCATTGCCTGGGCGGTGCGCAACCCACGGGTGTCCACCGTCATCACCGGGGCTTCTCGCCTTGGACAGTTGAAGGACAACCTGGGTGCCTTGCCGGTGGTCGAGCGATTGAACGCCGATGTGGTGGCGCGAATCGATTCGGTGACGGCCTCGCTGGCCGATCGCTAGGGCTGGGCCGGTCGACCCCGGGCTGTCCCGGGGCGCCCCAGGAAGTTGGCTTCAGTTCAGGCGCCGGTAGCCACCCGGCACCCCTTGGGGCGAAAGCACCAGTTGCCACAGCTGGTTCGATCGAGCACGAAAGGTGCCCGCACAACTCAGCAGGTAGTAGCGCCACAGCCGCCGAAAGCGCTCAACATGCGTGCGCGACAGCAGGGGCCACGCCGCCTCGAAGCGTTCGTGCCAGGCCATGAGCGTGCGGTCGTAGTCGGCGCCAAAGTTGTGCCAGTCTTCGATCACGAAGTGCTGCTCGGCTGAAGAGGCCAACTCGCCGGCCGAGGGCAGGGTGCCGTTGGGGAAGATGCGTCGGTCGATCCACGCATCGGTCTGGCCGCCCGATCGGTTCTTCCCAATGGTGTGCAGGAGGGCCAAACCACCCGCCGACAGACTGCGTTGGAGCACACTGAAGAAGGCGCCGTGGTTCTTGTGGCCCACATGTTCGAACATGCCCACCGATGCCACGCGGTCAAAGCGCTGCGCTCCATGGGGATTGAATTGCCGGTAGTCCATCAGGTGCACGGTGGCGGGCAGGCCGCGCAGTCGCTGGCGCGCCCATTGGGCCTGTTCGGCCGAGATCGTCAAGCCGGTCACCTTGACCCCGTAATGCTCGGCGGCGTGACGCATCAGGCTGCCCCATCCGCACCCGATGTCCAGAAGGCTCATGCCGTGAGCCAGCCCGAGCTTGCGGCATACCAGGTCCAACTTGTCGTGCTGCGCTTCGTCCAGCGTCCGGGCCTGCGCCCAGTAGCCGCAGCTGTAGGCCATGGTTGGGCCCAACATCTGCTCGAACACCGACGCATCGAGGTTGTAGTGCGCGTGGGCCACCTGGGCCGCCCGCAGGCGGCTCTGAAGATTGAACAGCCGTGCCCGCAGCCAGGGCCAGGCCCGCGCGCGCCAACCCACTTCTCCATCAAGCCCAGCCTTCAGGACACGGTGGAAGAACTCGTCCAGTCGTTCGCAGTCCCACCATCCCTCGACATAGCTGTCGCCCAGGCCCAAACTGCCCTGTGCCAACACGCGGGCCACCGTGCCGGGGTGGTGCACGCGCATGTCCCAGGGGCGCGTCCCGTTCAGGGCGATGCCCGCGCGATCCAGCAGGCGCTGCGCGGCCGGTGGGGTCTGCTCGGGCGCGGTGGTGAGCGCGGTGGTGGGCGTTTTGGTGGGTGCAGCGGTGGGTGCAGTCGTGGGCGTTACACCACGCGCCAGAGGCGGTGCATCAAAGGGAGGCGTCATGGCTGGGCATGGTGGCCCAAGGCCGCCTCACCGAGCTGACCTGGCTCAAGCCAGGGCGTCTGGCCAGCGCGTTTGGCGCGTCTGGCGCGTCGATGCGGCTCAGCGGTCCAGGTGCTTTCGCACGCGGCGCACCAGGGTGTACACCAGCGCCACCACGGGCAGCACGGCCAGCGCCGTCACCACATCCGGCTGCACCACGATGCCTCCCGGCAGCACCAAGCCTTTGGCCGCCTTGGCCACATAGGCCACGATGCTCACCGTGTAGTAGCTGATGGCCACCACCGACAGCCCTTCCACCGTCTGCTGCAGCCGAAGCTGCAGCTTCTGCCGGTGCGCCAGCGACCGGAACAGCTCCTGGTTGTTGGCTTCGCGCTGAGCCTCCACCCTCACGCGGGCCAGGTCCACTGCGCGGTTGATGCGGTCGGCGATGTCCGTGATGCGGGCATCGGTGCTTTCGCACAGGGCCATGGCCGGGGCGAACCGGCGGTTGAAAAATCCGGCCAGCTTCTGCAGGCCCAGCAGCCGTTCTTCGCGCAGGTCGGACAACCGTTGCAGCACGATGCGTTGGTAGGCGCGGGTGGCCGAAAGCCGGTATCGCGTGCGTGCCGCGCCGTGCTCGATCTCTGCGGCCAGCTTCAACAGGGAATCGAAGGCCGCTGCATCATCCAGCGTGCGCGCGCCGGCCATATCGTCCACGATGGTCTGCAGTTGCGCCTCGATCTGGTTGAGCTTCAAGCCCTCGGCACGTGCCACCGGAAAGCCCAACATGGCCAGCATGCGATAGGCCTCGATTTCGCACAGTCGCTGCACATCGCGCGCCAGTCGGTCACGCGTCAAGCCCTGATCGACCAGCACGAAGCGGGTGAAGCCGTCCGGCCCCAGGCGCAGGTCCGTCATCACAGATGCCTGGCCGTCGGAAACCTGCGAGGCCAGGAGTGCAGCCGCATCACCCAGGTCTTCGATGTCCTCGATGTTGGCGCGGTCGGCCAGCGCCGCCTGCATCGCCTCCCGGCAGGCGTCCAGCCATTGCGGCTGGGCAGCCCTGAGCACCACCACGTGGGTGGCCGCAATCATCGGGGTGTGACCGATGCCCGACACGAATTCCGACGGCAGCACGTCGATCGCCCGGGCCTGCAGAGTGCCGCGCAGGGCCTGCGCATCTGTCCAGGTGGGCGGCATGCCCAAGTCGGCACTCAGTTGCCAACTGATGAACTCGCCGTGTCGCTCGAATTTCAGGTCGAACGCGGGGGACTTCACCACGAAGTGCCGAGCACCTTCAGGCGGCAAGGCATGCCCAATCCGCTCGCAAAGTATGCGCAGGGCCGACAGGGCCGTGGCCGCCTCCATGCCCTGTTGGGCCCAATAGGAAACGACGCCCGGGGAACGCACCGGCATGGCTGGCCGGGCATGAAGCTCCTCATGAAGTTCGAGGTGTGCACGGATCGGCCAAACTGCGCCGCTTCGGTCGGTGGAAGCTGCGTTCATGACTGCATCATGCCATCCCGCGTGGTGTTTACACTTCCCCGCCATGGAAACCTTGCAGTCTGCTGGCCCGGCCCTGCCGGCGCTGGCTGTTTTGGGTGGCTACCTCATGGGGTCGCTTTCCTTTGCCGTGGTCGTCAGCCGCCTCATGGGCCTGGACGACCCCCGCACCTATGGGTCGGGCAACCCTGGTGCCACCAACGTCCTGCGCTCGGGCAACAAGAAGGCGGCGGTACTGACCCTGTTGCTCGATGCAGTCAAGGGCGTCATTCCCGTGGTGCTGGCGGGGCACTTCGCGCCGCGGCTCGGCTGGGGTGATGGCGTGGTCGCCCTGGTGGGCCTTGCCGCCTTCCTGGGGCATCTGTGGCCCGTGTTCTTCCGTTTTCAGGGTGGAAAGGGCGTGGCCACGGCCGCCGGGGTGCTGTTGGCCTTCAACCCCATCCTGGGCGGCGCCACGCTGGCCTCGTGGCTGCTGGTGGCGTTCTTCTTTCGGTATTCCTCGCTGGCGGCCCTGGTGGCTGCAGCCTTTGCGCCGTTCTATCACGCCCTCATCTGGGGACCCAGTCAGGCCACACTGGCCATCGCGGCCATGAGCGTGCTGCTGATTTGGCGCCATGAGGGCAACATCCGCAAGCTGCTGGCGGGGACCGAATCGAAGATCGGCCAGAAGTCCGCCCCTTGATCATCGGATCCAATCGCATCAACCCCACCACTCACCCAAGGAACTCACACATGAGCATCCAACGATTCGATGTCGGCCCCCGCATGTCTGAAATGGCCGTGCACAACGGCACCGTCTACCTTGCCGGCCAGATCGCCGAAGACGGCAGTCAGGACATCACCGGGCAAACCCAGCAGGTGCTGGCGGCCATCGACAAGTTGCTGGCCCGCGCCGGCAGCGACAAAAGCAAGATCCTGCGGGCACAGATCTACATCAAGGACCTGGCCGACTTCGCAGCGATGAACGCGGTGTGGGAAGCCTGGGTGGTACCGGGCCATACGCCGCCTCGCGCCACGGTGCAGGCCAACCTGGCCAGGCCCGAGTGGAAGATCGAGATGGTGGTGACCGCCGCCGTCTGACCGAGTCGGACAGCCGCGCCCCCAGGCAAGACCGGGGGCCTACTGCACCTGCAGACCCAGGGTCTGGGCGTCCCCACGGCCCACGCGAACCACTTCGGGCTCGGGCCCCGTGAGGTCGATCACGGTGGTGGGCTCCATCGGGCAGGCACCGGCGTCCAGCACCACCTGCAACTCATGCTCCATGAGCTGGCGGATGTCCTGCGCTTCGTTCAGGGGCTCGTCTTGCCCCGCTGGAATCAGGGTGGTGCCCAACAGGGGTTGCCCCAGGGACTGCAGCAGCGCCTGTGTCACCCTGTGTTCAGGCACGCGAAGTCCGATGGTGCGCCGCGAGGGATGGCTCAAGCGGCGGGGCACTTCCTTCGTCGCTTCCAGGATGAAGGTGAAGGGACCAGGCGTGGCCAGCTTCAGCAAGCGGTACTGGCGGTTGTCCACGCGCGCGTAGGTGGCCAGTTCGCTCAGGTCACGGCACAGCAGGGTCAGGTGGTGGCGGTCGTCCACCCCGCGCAGCCGGCGCAGCCGTTGCGCGGCGGCCTTGTCGTCAAGGTGGCACACCAGGGCGTAGCTGGAGTCGGTGGGAATGGCGGCCACCCCCCCTTGCGCCAGGATCTGCGCGGCGCGATCGATCAACCGAGACTGGGGGTTCTGGGGATGGATCTCGAAGAACTGGGACATGCAGGCATTGTGACCCGCTGGCCCCAAATGGGCCCGAGCTAGATCACGCGGGAGTCCAACGCTTCCCAAACGGGCCGCAGCTGCCCGGGCAAGGGGGGAAGCGCGCCCAGGTCGGTGTGACTTTCCTCAGGCGAATGGAAGTCGCTGCCTCGCGAGGCCAGCAGGTCGAATTCGCGCGCCATGTCGGCGTACTTCACATACTCCGCGGCGGTGTGGCTGCCCGTGACCACCTCCACCCCGGTCCCGCCGTGTTGCTTGAATTCCGAGAAGAGCGCGAACTCCTGGGTGGGCGTGAACGCATAGCGCGCCGGGTGGGCGATCACGGCCTGGCCACCGGCCTGCGTGATCCAGCGCACCGCATCGCCCAAGCGCGCCCAGCGGTGCGGCACATAGCCGGGTTTGCCATCGGTGAGGTAGCGTCGAAACACCTCGTGGGTGCTCGCGCACACGCCGGTCTCCACCAGAAAGCGGGCGAAGTGGGTTCGTGAGATGAGGTCGGGATTGCCCACGTACTTCAACGCGCCTTCAAAGGCCCCCTTGATGCCCACATGGGCCAGTTGCTCGGCCATTTCGCGTGCACGGCCTTCACGTCCGCCTCGGGTGGCGGCCAAACCCGCTTTGAGCTGTGCGTCGTCGGGGTCGAAACCCAGACCCACGATGTGCACGGTGACATCGGCAAAGCTCACCGATATCTCGGTTCCCGTCAGGTAGGGCAGGCCCACCGCACGCGCAGCAGCCATGGCCCGGTGTTGCCCGCCCACTTCATCATGATCGGTCAGGGCCCACAGTTCCACCCCGTTGGCCTTGGCCCGGTGCGCCAGCGCCTCCGGCGTCAGCGTGCCATCGGACACTTCAGAGTGGCAGTGCAGGTCGGCGTTGGTGAGGATGTCCACGGCGTTGATGGTAGGACAAAGCGCTGGCCACAGCACCGGGCGGGGTCATCTGCTCATGCGCTGGCGGCCACCACCTGCATCTGCACGGTGGTGCGACCCTGCCACTCGTTGAGTTCCAGTCGGTAGGCCACGGTGGCCACATCCGGTACGGGCTCACTGCGGTTGAACCAGATCGCCTCGCGCGGCGGCGAGCCCGGCTCATGCGCCGGCCGCACGGTGAGCTTGAGGTGCTTGTCCTTCAGCACACGTTGGTGGAGCACGGACATGCGTTCGCAGAACACAGGGGGCTCAAAGCCTTGGCCCCACACCTGCGACAGGATCAGGCGCACCACCGGTTCGGTGTAGCAGTCCGGCGGCAGCTGCCCATCCGTGGGCAGGCGACGCTGCAGCGTCGCAGGGTCCAGCCACTGCGCGGCGACCTCCTGCAGCGCTTGGCTGAAGGCACCCAGGTGGTCGGGCCGCAGTGTGCAACCGGCGGCCATGGCGTGCCCGCCAAAGCGCACCATGGCCTGCGGATGGCGCTTGCTGATGAGGTCCAACGCGTCGCGCAGGTGGAACCCTTCGATCGACCGCCCTGAGCCCTTGAGCAGGCCGTCCTGGCCGGTGGCGAACACGAATACGGGTCTGTGAAGCTGCTCTTTCAGACGGCCTGCGACGATGCCCACCACGCCCTCATGGAAGGAAGGATGGTGCAGGGCCAGGGCGGCCAGCCCGCCTTCGGGTGCGGGGCATTCGGTCAAGGCACGTTCAGCCTGTTCGCGCATACCGTCCTCCACCGACCGCCGCTCACGGTTGATCGCATCGAGCGCCTGCGCCAGTTCCGCGGCCCTCTGGGGGTTGTCGGTGCACAGGCACTCGATGCCCAGGGTCATGTCGGAC